>ERZ791879.49-NODE-49-length-141494-cov-23.895998_pt1 | contig 141494 bp, 132 predicted proteins | sample MGYA00510162_ERZ791879 | MGnify/ENA primary metagenome ERZ791879 (study PRJEB30046, sample SAMN00792113) | human gut metagenome | study: EMG produced TPA metagenomics assembly of the A metagenome-wide association study of gut microbiota in type 2... | reverse complement strand
CTGGGCATCCGGAACATCCGGCTGGGGCCTACCCTGCCCCCGTTCCTCTCGCCGGGGGTGGTGCGCACCCTGCAGGAACGGTACGGCCTCAAGCCCATTGCCACCCCGGAAGCCGACCTGCAGGCCATTCTGGGCGGGTGAGGTTTCGTTTGGTTATTTTGCAACAAACCCGCAAATCAAAGCATTCCTGAGTCCTGAGTGTTCCGCATCACTCAGGGCAAATTCCTCCAAACCGCCGTACCCGCGTGCACAACGCCGGGTGCGGCGGTTTTGCTTGTATACCGCGCACAGCTGCGGGGGCTCGCGGCGTTTCGCACAAGAAGCGGCGCAATGTGTGTAGCATATTTGGTGCAGCTGTCACTTGAAGATTTTTCAGGAATCTGTATAATATCAGATATCGGAACAAAGGCGTTCCGCAGGGGCATCCTATGCCCTTGCGGGGCGCTTTTTTCTTTTTGCAGGGGATAAAAAGCTGCGGAGGGTGCCGCAGCCCCCGGTAAGCAAACAAGTAAAAAGGATGGGAAAGACTATGGAAAACTTTACAGAGCAGAAAACCACCCTTGGTCTGTACGACCCACAGTTCGAGCACGATGCCTGCGGCATCGGCGCTGTGGTGGACATCAAGGGACGTAAAAGCCACCAGACGGTGGACGATGCACTGTCCATCGTGGAGCGGCTGGAGCACCGCGCCGGTAAGGACGCCGAGGGTAAGACCGGCGACGGCGTGGGCATCCTGCTGCAGATCAGCCACAAGTTCTTCTCCAAGGTGGCCGAGGAGCTGAACATCCGGCTGGGCAACGAGCGGGAGTACGGCGTGGGTATGTTCTTCTTCCCCCAGAACGAGCACCTGCGGGCACAGGCCATGAAGCTGTTCGAGGTGGTCACCCGCAAGGAGGGACTGGAGTTTCTGGCATGGCGCGAAGTGCCCGTAGACCCCGATGCCGTGGGGCAGAAGGCGCGGGACTGCATGCCCGCCATCTGGCAGTGCTTCATCAAAAAGCCTGCCAAGGTAAGCAAGGGCATCGAGTTTGACCGCCGCCTGTACATCGTGCGCCGCGTGTTCGAGCAGGCCAGCAACGGCACCTATGTGCCCAGCCTGTCCAGCCGCACCATCGTGTATAAGGGTATGTTCCTCGTGCACGACCTGCGCCGCTTCTACGCTGATCTGCAGGACCCGGATTATGAATCCGCCATCGGCATGGTGCACAGCCGCTTTTCTACCAACACCAACCCCAGCTGGATGCGTGCACACCCCAACCGCTTTATCCTGCACAACGGCGAGATCAACACCATCAAGGGCAACACCGACGCCATGCTGGCGCGTGAGGAGAGCATCTCCAGCCCCATTCTGCAGGACGATATGAACAAGATCCTGCCCATCATCAACACCTCCGGTTCGGACTCCGCCATGCTGGATAACACTCTGGAGTTTATGGTGATGAACGGTATGGATCTGCCGCTGGCTGTGATGATCACCATCCCCGAGCCGTGGGAGAACAACAAGAACATCAGCCAGAAAAAGCGGGATTTCTACCAGTACTACGCCACCATGCTGGAGCCGTGGGACGGCCCCGCCGCCATCCTGTTCTCGGACGGCGATGTGATGGGCGCAGTACTGGACCGCAACGGTCTACGCCCCAGCCGCTACTACATCACCAAGGACGGACGCATGATCCTGTCCTCTGAGGTGGGCGTGCTGGAATGCGACCCGGAGAATATTCTGGTCAAGGAGCGCCTGCGTCCCGGCAAGATGCTGCTGGTGGATACCGTCAAGGGCGAGGTGGTGGACGATGAAAAGCTGAAGGAGCTTTACGCCAGCCGCGAGCCCTACGGCGAGTGGATCGACCGCAATCTGGTGCAGCTGAGCGGGCTGAAGATCCCCAACGTGAAGGTGGAAAGCTACACCGGCGAGCAGCTGACCCGGCTGCAGAAGGTGTTCGGCTACAAGTACGAGGACGTGAACACCATGATCCTTGCCATGGCGCGGGCGGGCGCAGAGCCCTCCGGTGCCATGGGTACCGACACCCCGCTTGCTGTGCTCAGCAGCCAGCATCCCCCGCTGTTCAACTACTTCAAACAGCGGTTCGCACAGGTGACGAACCCGCCCATTGACGCCATCCGGGAAAAGGTGGTCACCTCCACCAGCGTTTACATCGGTGCCCACGGCAATCTGCTGGAGGATAAGCCCGAGAACTGCAAGGTGCTCAAGGTGCACAACCCCATCCTGACCAACACCGACCTGTTGAAGATTAAGTACATGAACGTGCCGGGCTTCAAGGTGGCTACGGTGTCCATCAACTACTACAAGAACACCAGTCTGGAAAAAGCCATCGACCGGGTATTTCTGGAAGTCGACCGCGCCTATAAGGAGGGTGCAAACATCATCATCCTGTCTGACCGGGATGTGGACGAATACCATGTGACCATCCCCAGCCTGCTGGCTGTTTCGGCGGTGTCGCAGTACCTCATCCGCACCAAAAAGAGCACCGCACTGGCACTGATTCTGGAAAGCGCCGAGCCCCGGGAGGTGCACCACTTTGCCACCCTGCTGGGCTACGGTGCCTGCGCCATCAACCCCTATCTGGCACACGAGACCATCGGGCAGCTGATCGACGAGGGTCTGCTGGACAAGGACTATTACGCCGCCGTGCAGGACTACGACAACGCCATCCTCAACGGCATCGTGAAGATCGCCTCCAAGATGGGCATTTCCACCATCCAGAGCTACCAGAGCAGCCAGATCTTCGAGGCTGTGGGCATCTCGAAGGAGGTCATCGACAAATACTTCACCGGCACGGTGAGCCGCGTGGGCGGTATCAGCATGGCAGACATTCAGGCCGATGTGGAAGCGCTGCATAACGCCGCCTTTGACCCGCTGGGGCTGGATATCAACATGGAGCTGGCCGACAGCGGTGCCCACAAGTTCCGCAGCGGCAAGGAAGAGCACCTGTTCAACCCCCAGACCATCCATCTGTTCCAGAAAGCCTGCCGCACCGGCGATTACGACACCTTCAAGCAGTTCACCCAGACGGTGGACAACATGGGCGCCGAGGGCGTGCATCTGCGCAGTCTGCTGGATTTCAACTACGCCGCAGACGGCGGCATCCCGCTGGAGGAGGTAGAGCCGGTCTCCAGCATCGTCAAGCGGTTCAAGGGCGCTGCCATGAGCTACGGCGCACTGAGCAGTGAGGCACACGAGACCATTGCCATTGCCCTGAACCGTCTGGGCGGGCGCAGCAATACCGGCGAGGGCGGCGAGCCCGAAGAGCGTTACCACAGCGAGAGCAATTCCAAGATCAAGCAGGTGGCCTCTGCCCGCTTTGGCGTGACCAGCAAGTATCTGGTCAGCGCCGAGGAGATCCAGATCAAGCTGGCACAGGGCGCAAAGCCCGGTGAGGGCGGCAATCTGCCCGGTGCCAAGGTGTATCCGTGGATCGCCAAGACCCGCCACAGCACCACCGGCGTGGGCCTGATCTCTCCCCCGCCCCACCACGATATCTACTCCATCGAGGATCTGGCAGAGCTGATCTACGATTTGAAAAACGCCAACCGCAATGCCAACATCAACGTCAAGCTGGTCAGCGAGGCCGGTGTCGGCACCATTGCCGCCGGTGTTGCCAAGGGCGGCGCACAGGTCATTCTGGTGTCCGGCTATGACGGCGGCACCGGTGCTGCACCCCGCACCTCCATCAAGCACGCAGGTCTGCCTTGGGAGCTGGGCATCGCCGAGACCCACCAGACCCTGATCCTGAACGGTCTGCGCACCCGTGTGCGCATTGAGAGCGACTCCAAGCTGCTGTCCGGCCGGGATGTAGCCATCAGCTGCATGCTGGGCGCCGAGGAGTTCGGCTTCGGCACTACCCTGCTGATGGCAGAGGGCTGCGTGATGATGCGTGTGTGCAATCTGGACACCTGCCCCATGGGCATCTGCACTCAGAACCCCGAGCTGCGCAAGAACTTCAAGGGCAAGCCGGAGTACATCATAAACTACCTCACCTTTGTGGCAGAGGAGCTGCGAGAGTACATGGCAAAGCTAGGCGTGCGCACCGTGGACGAGCTGGTGGGCCGCACCGACCTGCTGCGGGTCAAGCCCGCTGCCCCGGGCAGCCGCGCCGCAAAGCTGGATCTGGACTGCATTCTGCACAACCCCGCCATTGCAAACAGTAACGTCCACTTCATCAAGGAGGACAGCTACGACTTCCATCTGGAAAACACGCTGGACATGAAGGTGCTGATGAAGAAGTTCAAGCTGGGCAGCAAGGCTCCCCAGAGCGTCAGCCTGAATGTTTCCAACGTGGATCGCGCCTTTGGTGCCATCTTTGGCAGCGAGATCACCCGCAAATACGGCAACGACCTGCCGGACGATGTGTACACCGTGCACTGCACCGGTGCAGGCGGCCAGAGCTTTGGTGCCTTTATCCCCAATGGCCTGACGCTGGAGCTGGTGGGCGACTGCAACGACTACATGGGCAAGGGCCTTTCCGGCGGCAAGATCATCGTGCGCCCGCCGCAGGGCATCGACTTCAAGCCCGAGGAGAACATCATCACCGGTAACGTGGCGCTGTACGGCGCTACCAGCGGCAAGGCGTTCATCTCCGGCGTGGCCGGCGAGCGCTTCTGCGTGCGCAACAGCGGTGCTACCGCCGTTGTAGAGGGCGTGGGCGACCACGGCTGCGAGTACATGACCGGCGGCACCGTGGTGGTACTGGGCCAGACCGGCAAAAACTTTGCAGCCGGTATGACCGGCGGCATTGCCTATGTGCTGGACGAAAACTGGGACTTCTACCAGCGGGTGAACAAGGAGACCGTCAGCCTTGAGCCGGTGGAGCACAAGTACGATGTTGCCACCCTGAAGGAGCTGATCCGCGCCCATGTGGAGGCCACCGGCTCTCCGCGCGGCAAGGAGATTCTGGACAATTTCAGTGCGTTCCTGCCCAAATTCAAAAAGGTGCTGCCTTACGATTACGACCGCATGCTGCGGGTCATCGCCTCGGTGGAGGAGCGTGGTCTGGACGGCGAGCAGGCACAGATCGAAGCATTTTATGCAGTGCAGAAGCATAAGTAAGGAGGGGCAGCAGCATGGGTAAGACAACAGGATTTATGGATTATGCGCGCAAGACCAGCACGGACGTTGCGCCGCTGGAGCGCCTTGAAAATTTTAACGAGTTCCACATCTGGCTCTCGCGGGAGCAGCAGCAGACGCAGGCCGCCCGCTGCATGGACTGCGGCGTGCCCTTCTGTCAGGCAGGCATGATGATCGGCGGCATGGCCTCCGGCTGTCCGCTGAACAATCTCATCCCGGAGTGGAACGATCTGGTGTACCACGGCAAGTGGGAACTGGCGCTCCACCGCCTGATGGCCACCAACCGCTTCCCGGAGTTTACCAGCCGGGTGTGCCCCGCCCTGTGTGAGGCCGCCTGCACCTGCGGGGATGTGACCGGCAGCAGCGTCACCGTGCGCGAAAACGAGCACGCCATCATCGAGACGGCCTACGCCAAAAACTGGCTGACCGCCACCCCGCCGCCGACCCGCACCGGCAAGAGCGTTGCCGTGGTGGGCAGCGGCCCTGCGGGGCTTTCAGTGGCCGAGTACCTGAATAAGCGCGGCCACGCCGTCACGGTGTTTGAACGCGCCGACCGCGTGGGAGGCCTTTTGATGTACGGCATCCCCAACATGAAGCTGGACAAGGCAGTCATCGAGCGCCGGGTCAAGCTGATGCAGGCCGAAGGTGTTGTGTTCCGCACCGGCATGGATGTGGGCGGTGCCGTGCCCGCCGAGCAGCTGCTGGCAGATTTTGATGCCGTAGTGCTGTGCTGCGGCGCAAAAAAGCCCCGCGACCTGAACGTGCCCGGCCGGGACGCCAAGGGCGTGCACTTTGCGGTGGACTACCTGACCAGCGTGACCAAGAGCCTGCTGGACTCGGGTTTTGCAGACGGCAAGGCCATCAACGCAGCCGGCAAAAATGTGCTGGTCATCGGCGGCGGCGACACCGGCAACGACTGTCAGGGCACTGCTCTGCGGCAGGGCTGCACCGACCTGATGGCACTGGAAATGATGCCGCAGCCCCCTGTCGAGCGCACCGCCGCAAACCCGTGGCCGGAGTGGCCCCGGGTGCTGAAGGTGGACTACGGCCAGACCGAGTGCATTGCCAAGTTCGGCAAGGACCCGCGCGTGTACCAGACCACCGTCAAGGAGTTTTTGAAGGACGAGGCCGGTAACCTGACCGGTGCCGTCATCAGCTGCCTGAAGCCGGAGCGCGACCCCGAGACCGGCCGCACCAGCATGGTGCCCACCGGCAAGGAATTTACCTACGACTGCCAGCTGGCGTTTATCGCCGCAGGCTTTACCGGCTGCGAAAACTACACAGCCGATGCCTTTGGGGTGGAGCTGACCGCCCGGGGCAATGTAGCCGACCACAGCTTTAAGACCAACGTGGACAAGGTGTTCGTCTGCGGCGATATGCGCCGCGGCCAGAGCCTTGTGGTGTGGGGTCTGCGCGAGGGCCGCGATTGCGCCGCCGAGGTGGACCGCTGCCTAATGGGCTACTCGAACCTTTAATTTGCCATTCTCTTTCCTATCCTAAACAAGCAGAAGCGGGAGCCCGTTCAAGGCTCCCGCTTCTGCTTTTATTGTATGCTGTTTAATTGGTATCGTATTCCGGCTCTGTACTGCCCTCCGGGGGCGTTTCCGGGGTGGTAGGCTCGGTAGCGGCAGGCTCCTCCGGGGTGGCAGTGATCTGCACACTGGGGTCTGCGGCGATATACACAGTGATCACCGTGCCCACCGTGACCATGGCGCCCTCTTCCTCGCTGGCAGAGACCACACAGCCCGTAGCGTAGGAGCCATCATTCACCACCATAAAGCAGCTGGCCACAAGCCCCCGGCTGCTCAGGATCTCAATAGCCTTATCCTGCGATGCACCGACGATCTTGGGCATCTCCACCTTCTCCGGGCCCTGACTGACCACGATCTGGATCACCTCGCCGTTCTCCATCACCTCGCCGGCCTCCGGCTCCTGCCGGATGATCTGCCCGGAAGGCACGGTATCGCTGTACTCCAGCACCGCCCGGAACAGGTACATACTGGTGTACTCGCGGTTATTCTTGATTTGTTCGTAGTCGATGCCCACAAAGTTGGGCACAAGGTTCTGGGGCTTCATTTCCTCGCTGCTGGCAGCTTCCGAGCTCGGCTCCGAAGAGGGAGTTTGTTCCTCCTTGCTGCTCACGATGCCCCACAGGGTGAGCAAGATCAAAACGGAAAGCAGGATCAGAATGCCCGCCAGCAGCCCTTTCAAACTGAGCAGGTGTTCCCTGCCCTGCCCGCTCTGCTCTGTCCGCGCCGGATGCATCGGGGTCTCCGGCTTCATGGTGCGGGTCAGCTCGGCGGTATATTCCTTGGAAGAAAGCGCCTGATACAGCTGCGGCACGGTCTGGATGCGCTCCATGACCTTGAGCCGCAGCCCCAGCTGCAATACATCGGAAACATAGGCCGGTACGGCAGGCTCTACGGTGCGTGCCCGGGGGTTAGAGTCCGACACCACACGCTGGGCAGCGGGCATGGGTGCCTGCCCGCACACCATGCGGTAAAAGACGGCGGCAAGGCTGTATTCGTCGGTGTAGCGCCCCTCAAACTCGGCGGTAGTATACTGCTCCGGCGCGGAGTAACCCTCGTACAGCTGCTCGTGCAGACCGCTGCCTGCGGTGCGCAGACCCACGGTGGCGTACCCGGCCAGACGACAGCGGCCATCCGACATTACCCGGATATTCTCCGGGCAGATGCCGCGGTGCACCAGCCCTGCCTTGTGCATGGCCGCCACGCCCTCAAACACCGGCCGCAGCATGGCGCAGGCCTCCTCTGCCTGCACCGGAGCGGGACGATTTTCCAGCCATTGCTCCAGCGGGGTGCCGCCTAAGTTTTCCAGCACCGCATACACGGTGTTGTTGGCTTCCACCACATCCAGCACGGCCTCCAGACCGCTGGCGGGGGTAATGCGTTGGATGGCGCGGTACAGGTCTGCAAAGTCCATGCGGGTGGTCTTGAACAGCACTTCACTGCCCTGCTTGGGGCGCAGGACGCAGTCCGCACCCCGCTCCGCAGAAAGGGTGACGGGCAGGTACTCCTTGATGGTCACCCGGAAAGCGCCCAGATTCTCCACGCCGCTGTACAGCACGCCCTCGCCGTCCAGACTGCGCATCTCGCCCACCGTGTAGCGCCCGGCCAGCACCGTACCCACCGGCAGACAGCCCGCCGGGTTGCATCCCTCTAAGATCTTCCCACAATGGGGGCAGACGGTCGCCGCAGGCGGCAGTTCCCCCATGCAGAACGGACACAGGCGTTTTTGCTCCATAGTGTTCTCTCCCCTTCCAAACTTCTATACATTTTATTGTATCATAGTGTTCCCCGCCGTGCAAGCTGTCCGCATTTTGGTGCACACGCAAAAAAGACCGGGGCCCGCAGCCCAAAGGGCTGACAGGCTCCGGTCTTAAAGATGCAAGGGGTTTCCCTTATGCTGCGCTTAGTGGATGAACACAGGGCCCAGCGGGTTTGCAATGGGACTTACATAGCCGCCCAGCAGCTTGGGGATAGCAAGGCTGATGTCGGGGATGTAGGTCAGCAGCAGCAGTGCAATGAACATGCACAGGTAGAACGGCAGGGTCGCCTTGACTACCTTCTCCATGGGACGTTTTGCAACGGCAGAGCCGATGAACAGAACGGAGCCAACGGGAGGAGTCAGCAGGCCGATGCCGCAGTTCAGAACCACGATGATACCGAACTGGATGGGATCGATGCCGATGGAGGTGGCGATGGGCAGCAGGATGGGGGTAGCGATCAGGATGATGGGAGCCATATCCATGATCATGCCCAGCACCAGCAGGATCAGGTCGATGAGCAGTGCAATGATGTAGGGGTTATCGGTGAGGTCGGTGATGGCGGTTGCTGCCAGATCAGGCACATGCAGCATGGTCAGGCAGTTGCCGAACACTGCAGAGGTAGCGATCAGGATCAGCACGATGGACAGGGTGTTGACGCACTCGTCCAGAGCGTGCCACACGCCCTTCCAGTCCAGACCCTTATAGACGAACACGGAAACGAGCAGAGAGTAGATAACAGCGATAGCAGCGGACTCGGTAGCGGTAAACACACCGCCGACAACGCCGAACACCACGATGATGACAGCGGCCAGTGCCCAGATGGAAGTGCCCAGCTGCTTGACAAAAGCCTTGATGCTGAAGGGATCACCCTTGGGGTAGTTGCGCTTGACCGAGATGATGTAGGAGCCGATCATCAGCACGATAGCCAGCAGAGCGCCGGGCAGGTAACCGGCCAGGAACAGGCTGCCCACGGAGATACCACCGGCGGTGGTAGCGTAGATGACCATGTTATGGCTGGGAGGAACCAGCAGACCCTCGCAGGAGGAGGTGATGGTAACAGCGGTGGAGAAGTCTGCACCGTAGCCCTGATCCACCATCATGGGGATCATGATAGAGCCGATGGAAGCGGTATCGGCGGAAGCGGAACCGGAAATGCCGCCGAAGAAGTAGGAAGCCACGATGTTGACCATGGCCATGCCGCCGCGCATCCAGCCCACGCAGGCGTCAGCCAGTGCGATCAGCTTTTCAGAGATGCCGCCGGAGCCCATGAGCACGCCCATGGTGATGAAGAACGGAACTGCCATCAGGCTGAAGGAAGAAATGCCCTTGACCATCAGGCGGCAGACGTCGGTCAGTGCCTGACCCTGCACCAGCATGCACAGCACGCTGGACAGACCAACGGCGTATGCAATGGGGAAGCGCAGGAAGATCATAACAAAGAAGCTGACAAGAAGGACAATGATTGCCAGTGTCTGAACTGTCATATTACATTTCCTCCTTTACAAAAAAGCTCTTGATATGGTTATACAGCGACTCGATCTCGAAGATGATCATGGCAACACCGGCCAGCGGCACCGGGAAGTACATCCAGAAGCGGCTCAGCCAAGGCATGGAAACATAGAAGCCACGGCCGCCCAGCGTGGTGGCGTAGTTCCAGCCGACCGCCATCATCACCACACCAAGGATCATCACGGCCACGTCAGACAGGATGTCCAGCGCCTTGACCACTTTCTTGGGCAGGTACATATCAAAGGCAGTCATGCGGATGTGTGCGCCGCGGCGGATGGCCAGCGCAGCGCTCAGCACAGCCATGTAGCTCATGCAGGTCAAAACGACCTCCTCAGACCAGGAGGGGTCCGGAATAAAGGGGACGTAACGGCCAATGACCGACATCGTGGTAATGAGGATATCTGCGATCAGCAGGATCTTGCAGATGAACAGAACCACCTTGTAGGTAATGTCGTACGCCGGTTTGATCTTATCCAGAGTGGTAAAGATTTTCGGCATAGAAATTCCTCCATATAAAAGCCCGGCGAAGCCTGCGGGCGTATTCCCGTGGGCCTCCGCCGGGCAATGTACTCTACTTGGATTGGATGAAAAGCCAGCTTATGCCTTCATGTCCAGCAGCTTCTGGTACAGCTCAGCCTGATCAGAGGTGTTGTCCTTGATGACCTTAGCGCAAGCTTCCTGCCAGGGAGTCTTGTCGTCCACGTCCACAACGTTGCAGCCGGAGGAGCGCAGCTCTTCCAGAACCTTGTTCTCAGCGGTCTCAGACAGATCAGCGTTGAACTTCTGGGTGTCGGCAGCAGCAGCCATAACAGCAGCCTGCTGGTTAGCGGTCAGCTTGCCCCATGCGTTGTCGGTAATAACAGCCTGCACAGCGCCCAGAGTGTGGCCGTCCAAGATCAGGTTGTTAGCAACCTCGGGGAAGGCGTTGGACTTGTAGTTTGCGATGGGCTGCTCAGCGCCATCCACAACGCCGGTCTGCAGTGCGCTGTACAGCTCGCCGAAAGCAACGACGGTGGGGTTAGCGCCCAGACCCTCGACCATGCCGTTCATAACAGGGTCGTTGGACACACGCAGCTTCATGCCCTTCAGGTCGCCGATCGCAGCAACGGGCTTGACGGTGAAGAAGTGACGGAAGCCCTCCTCGCCGTAGAACAGGCCGCGAACGGGCAGGCCCAGCTCCTGGGGCTCGTTCAGGAACTCAGGAGCCAGATCGCTGTTGGCAAAGTTCCAGAAGTGAGCGCGGTTGTTGAAGGTAAAGGGGATGGACAGCAGCTTAGACTTGTTGCAGCCGTAGCTGGTCAGAGCGAAAGCAGAGATACGGCTGATGTCGATGGAGGTAGAACCGCCCAGAATAGCGTCCAGAACGTCGTTCTCAGAGCCCAGAACACCGGAAGCCTGCACATCGACGACCACAGAACCGCCGCTCAGCTCCTCGACCTTCTCCTTGAAGTGAGAACCGGTCTGACCAACGATGGTATCCAGCGGGTTGACCTCGGCGTAGACCAGAGTCACCTTGGGATCGCTGGCAGCAGCTGCTGCATCACCGGCAGCAGCAGAAGAAGCTGCGGTAGAGGTGGAAGCAGCGGTAGAAGTGGAGCCGCTCTTGGAACCACCGCAGGCGGTCAGAGCAACAGCAGCGGTAGCTGCACCGGCAACGGCCATAAAGCTACGACGAGAGATCATTTTCATAGGAATCGTCCTCCTTAAATAATTGTGAAATTCTCCGGGCGCACAGGTGCCGGAGCTTTCGTTCATTGACTGTACACACTTTAGCAAATTTTCCGAAATGAAACAAGGGCTTTCGAAAAATGTCCTGTTTTTCGAAAGAATGTCAAGATAGTTTTTGCCATATTGCACAACCGTTTTCTGTCTTGTTTGTGCAACACTGCCGACCAGTTGGATACATTCCTGCATTCATAGCAAAAAACAACACTCCGAAAAATGTCCGTCCGGGCACTTCTCGGGGTGTCTTTTTCAGCTTTTCTGTATCCGGTCGATCAGTTCCTGCTGGGTGGAGAACGCATCATACATGGGCTGCACCGCTGCGCGGAAGCGGGCTTTTTCGGCCTCGTCCAGCTCGGTGACGCAGATGCCCCGCTTGCGCATATTCTGCTCTGCGTTCGCCTCCCGCCGTGCCCAGAGCTCCCGCTCTGTCTGTGCGCTCTCCCGGGCGCAGGCGCGGATCACCTCCGGGAAGCTTTCGTCCAATGCGGCAAGCTTTTCCATCACCGCCGGGCTGGCCAGCTGCACCTCCGGCACCCGGGTGTGCTCGTCCTTCAGGAAAAAGGGCGCTACCTCGTAGTGTCCCATCACCTCGTAGCTGGGCCAGTTGTTCTCTGCCCCGTCGATCTCGGCATTATGCAGGGCGGCATACACCTTGCTGTACACCACCTGCGCCGGCTTTGCGCCCAGTGCGGTGATCATGTCGCTCATCATGTCCGACTCCTGCACCCGGATGGTCAGCCCCTGCAAATCATCCAACCCGGTCACCTTTTCCCGGGTGTAGAAGCTGCGCACACCGGCGTCAAACCACGAAAGCCCTACTAAGTCCATCCCATCCAGCATGGCCAGAAACTCATCCCCGATGCTGCCGTCCAGCACCCGCCACATCTGCTGGGCATCGCTGTACAGGTAAGGCAGCTGCAACACGCTGAGCTCCGGCTCGCACTCTGCCAGCTGGCTCAGGGACACGCGGGAAAAATCCACCCCGCCGAACTGCATCTGCTGGATGACGCTCTGCTCTGCGCCCAGTTCCGCCCCGCTGTATACCAGCACCTTCACCCGGCCGCCCGTGCGCTGCGCCACAAGCTCGGCAAAGGCTTTTGCCGCCTTGCTGGTGGGGTAGTCCTCCGGCTGGTTCTCCGCATAGCGCAGAATGAGCGGCTTCTCCTGCTGCGAAGAAGCAGACTGCGCCGTGCAGCCTGTAACTGCCAGTGCCGGGGCTGCTGTCAGCAGACGCAGCAGCTGACGGCGGGTCACAGCCGCGCCTCCCGGGCTGCCTTTGCCGTTTCCTTCCGGTACTGGGTGGGGGTCATGCCGGTGCGCTTTTTAAAGGCGCGGGCAAAGTAACTGGCGTCCTCGTAGCCCACCATGGAGGCCACCTCCGCTGCGGAGCGGAAGGGGTCGGCCAGCAGTTCTTTAGCTGCGTTGATGCGCAGCTCGGTCAGACAGTCCAGAAAATTCATCTTCTGGTATTTTTTGAACTGTGCCGAAAGGTACGCCGGGCTGATGTGCAAAATTTCGCTCACGCTGTCCAGCGAGAGGTCGGCCATATAGTTATCTTCCATATACTTGCGCACATGGTCCATCACCAGTGCGTTGCGGTCGCTCTCCCCTTCCCCGGCGGGCTCGGCCTCCTGCTCCGGGGCGGTTTCCGGCTCCGGGGCTTCCGCAGCCAGCTCGGCCAAGCGGCGACCGGCCTCGATCTGTCGGATAGCGCGGCGGATGGCGGCCTCGGTCTCGTCCGGGTCCACCGGCTTCAGCAGATAGTCGCAGGCACCCAGATGCACCGCCTCGTGGGCGTACTGGAACAGGCTGTATGCCGTGATAAAGATCACCTTGCACTCCGGCCGCTGTTCCAGCACCGCGCGGGCGGCATCCAGGCCGTTCATGCCCGGCATCTCAATGTCCATCAAAATCAGGTCTGCTTCCCAGAGCACAGCGGTATCGGCGGCTTTGCGGCCATTTTCCGCCATCTCCACCGTCACCTCATGCTCGAACCGGCGCATGACGATATCCGCCAGCGCCTCCCGCTCCATCCTCTCATCATCCGCGATCAACAGACGAATCATTCCTCAAATTCCTCCTCATTCTCCACCAGCGGCAGATACAGGATCACCGCAGTTCCCCGCCCCGGCCGGGAGCGCACCACCACCCGGCAGCGGGCATCCAGCAGCCGCAGACGAGCAGCCACATTATAAATACCGATATGTTCCCAGCGGGGTGCGGGCTGCTCCAATGCCGTGCGCAGCTGCTGCAGCTGCTCCGGCTCAATACCCACACCGTTGTCCAGCACCCGGATGCACAGCAGGCCTTTTTCCCGCAGGGGGATCATGCGGATGCGCACCACGCCGCCCTCTTCCTTGGGGCAGATGCCGTGCTTGAAAGCGTTTTCCACGATAGGCTGCAAGATAAAGGACGGCACCATAGTCTCGGTCAGATCCAGCGAGTCCGAGAACGCCCACTCCATCTGCACCCGGTCGCCAAAACGCACATGGTAGATGGAATAGTACTCGTCCACAACGCGCACCTCCCGGGAGAGGGGCACCTGCTCATCGTTGCTCATCAGGCTGTAACGCAGCAGATGGGAAAGCGCCATGATGAGCGCCTGCGTGCGGTAGGCGGACTCTGTGCCCGCCATCTGCTGGATGACGTTCAGGGTGTTGAACAAAAAATGCGGGTCGATCTGGCTGCGCAGCTGCTGTAACCGACTGCGCTCCATGCGGTTCTGCAGTTCCAGCGCCTCGGTCTTTTGGCGATGCAACTCCCGCTCGATCTCGTTTTTCTCCTGTAAGGTGCTCACCTGCTGCGCCATAGAGTGCTTCATGCGGTTGAAGGACTCTGCCAGCTGGCCGATCTCCGGCTGCTTGGGCAGCGGGATGTCCGGGGTATCGAACTGGCTGCGGCTGATAGCGCGGGAGGCCTCGATCATCTGAGACACCGGAGTCAGCAGCTGCATGACCATCAGACCGGAGGCGCAGCCCAGCGCCACGCACAGTGCCACCACCACGATCTGCATCAGGGCGATCCGCTCGCCCAGCTCCGAGATCTCGGTGTAAGTAGTCTGGGCATCCAGAATCGAGGCTTTCAGCAGCTGCATGGTGTACTGGCTCAGATACCCGCCGCAGACCGAGACCTTGTTGTAGTACAGCTGGGAAGCCTTTGCTTCCTGCCCACTGGAAAGGTAGCCTTCCAGCTCTTCCAGCAGGGTGTTGTAGCTGCCGTAGGTAGTCTCCACCGCGCCGTACAGCACCCACTGCTCATCGCTGACGTTCTGCAAGCCGTCCATATTGGATCGGATGCGCCACAGCCATGCGTTGCTGGTGGAGCAGGCTGCCTGAAGCTTTTCCAGCATTTCCTCAGTCCCGCCATTCTCCCAGCGGTACGCTTCCAGAATGCTGATGGAGCTTTCCACACCGCCCTGAAAGCGGCTGATGGCGTTAAAGTTGCCCATCTGGTCGTCCTGTACCTGCTGCACCGCCCGTGCCTGATAGCCGTTCAGGGCAAGCTGCAACGCAAAGGCGGCAAAAAATGCTGCCAGACACAGTACCATGCGCTGCTTGAGCGTAACGCTGTGCTTCCAGTTGCGCTTTTCCATGCAAGGCTTCCCCCTTTTTCGTAAGGTGTATCTGAAAACAAAGAAAATGACGAATATTTCGCAAGCACAAGCGGGATTTAAGGCAAATAGCCGCAGGAATCCTTTGTGGATTTCAAGGCTGATTCACGCAAAAGCCAGCTGTGCTTGTAGAAATAGACTAAATTTTCGACTTTTCAGATACACCCCAGATAATATCTTATTTTACCACGCCTTGCGGGCGGTTTGCAAGCCGGATGCACCGCCGCCGATGCATCTTTTGCTTGCTTCTTGCCGGTAAATGTGGTACTATGCCCAAAAAGGAGGGTAACTTTATGACCCAGAATGTTTGCGTTTCCGTTCAGATGGACGAAAAGGGCTTTCACGATTTTGCATCTTTCGACCTGCTGCGCCACAACAAGGGCTGGCAGCGCCCGGCGGTGTTCACCGCCATTCTGCTGGTGTGCGCCGGGATCTGCCTGAGCCAGATCGGCAAACGGGAGGGTGCCGGGCTGCTGACCGCCGTGCTGGCCATTGTAGCCCTTGGCCTGCCCGCCGTATACTTCGGCACCTTTTTTTCGAACCTCTCCAAGCAGATCAAAAAGCTGGGTCTGCCCCGCCCCTTCTACCGGTTGGAGCTGGACGCCGCCGGGCTTTCGGTCTGGATGGCCGGTGAGCAAAACAAGGCCGAGCCCACCAACCGCTACACTTGGAACACCGTGTACTGCGCCTACCGCACCAAAGAGGCGGTGTACATCTACGTCCAGAAGAATCAGGCCTATCTGCTGAACGAGAGCATGGATGCTGCATGGAGCCTGCTGGGCAGCGCCCTGCCCGCCGCCAGCCTGCATGACTGCCGGAAATAAGGGCACCGGAACGATTTTTCATGCACTCCGCTTTGCTCTGCGCATGAATAGCGGAACAATTATGTTTTTTCGAACTCCCGGAGCGTCTGCGGACGCTCCGGGATTCTATTTTTACATAACAATTTTCACAAAACAAAAACCCACGCTGCGGCAAAGCAAAAGCGCAGCATGGGTCACGGAAATAGCGTTATAAAGTTTTAGCGGGCGAGGGTGTACTTGTGCAGGGTCTTGCGCACTGCGCCGTTGCCTGCGTACAGCTCCTTGACCATGCCCTCGATCTTTTCGCCCAGACCGACGGCATACAGATCCACACCGAACACGTCTGCACGGCTGTACAGAGCCTTCAGGCAGCTGAAGTCCTGCTCACCTTCCTTGACCTCCAAGGGGTTGACGATGGCCTGCAGCTCAGCCAGCAGCGGATCGGGAGAGATCTCGAAGGGCTGGCCGTTGTCGTCGATACCCTTCAGGTAGCGGGCATAGCCTGCCAGCACCAGCGGGATCAGCACGAGATTGGACTTGTCCAGACCGCGCTCCTCGTAAGCCTTGATGGTCTCGCCGAAGCGGATGGCCAGCTTCTGGGAGGTATCGGTAGCGATACGCTGGGGAGCATCGGGCATGAAGGGGTTGGGCAGACGGCGGTTGATGACAGCGCCGATGAACTCGTAGGGGTTCAGAACGCCGGGATCAACCACAACGGGCATAGCCTCGATATAGCCGATCTTCTGGATAAAGGAGCGCAGATCCTCGTCTGCCATCTCGGCAGAGATGAGGTTGTAGCCCAGCATGCAGCCATAGATGGACATAGCAGTGTGCAGGGGGTTCAGGCAGGTGCAGACCTTCATCTTCTCGATCTTGTCCACGGTCTCGCGGTCGCAGTACAGCACACCGCCCAGCTCCAGCGGAGGACGGCCATTGGTGTAGTGGTCCTCGATGCACAGGTACTGGGTCTCCTCGGCGTTGACGAAGGGAGCGGTGAAGGTGTGCTTCTCGGTCACGATGGTATAGTTGTCCTCAAAACCGTCCTTTGCCAGCATCTTCTGCACCTTTGCGTCCGGGCGCGGGGTGATCTTATCGATCATGCTCCAGGGGAAGGTGATCTTGGTCTCGTCCTGCACATAAGCCAGGAACTCTGCGGGCACCAGACCCTGCTCCACCCACTTTGCGGCGTAGGCGTGGACAGCGGTCTTGACCTTATCGCCGTTGTGAGAGCAGTTATCCATGCTCTGCACGGTCAGGGGCAGCTTGCCGGCCTTGAAGCGCTCGTACAGCAGAGCGGTGACCTTGCCCATGGCCAGCACGGGGGTCAGGCCGCGCTCCAAGTCAGCGGGAGCAACGCCGTAGCCCTTCTCGGTGATGGTGAAGGAGATCATCTGCAGGCTGGGGTTCTGGAAGATCTCCACCAGACGTGCCCAGTCAGCGCCGAAGGAATAATCAGCCTTCAGGCTCTCGGTAACGGAAGCGATGACCTTCTTCTCGATCTCGCCGGTGGACTTCAGGCAAACCAGCAGGCTCAGGTTATCGTAGGGCTGGTAAGCCTTATCGATGATCTCGTAGTCGAAGCTCTCGGCCACGATGACGCCGCGGTCGTACTTGCCGCTGTTCAGTGCGTCGTTCAGCACGGCAGCGGGGAAAGCGCGGAAGATGTTGCCGGCACCGAAGTGCACCCAAGTGGGCTCGGCGTGGGTCTTGGCCTTGACGGCCTCAATGTCGAATTTGGGCAGCTCGTAGCCCTTTTCTGCCCACTCGGCGGACAGATTGCCGTTTTTGATATCAGACAGCTTCATAATAATCAGCCCTTCTTTTCTTCATCCAGACGGTCCAGCAGATCCCAGATACCCAGCATATACTGGATGCCCAGAGCGCGGTCATACTTGCCATAGCCGGGGCGGCAGACGCCGGGGCCTTCCTCCCACAGCTGACGGCCGTGGTCGGGGCGGATATAGCCCTCAAAGCCGCAGTCATGGTAAGCGCGCATCACCTCAATGATGCCGGTCTCGCCGCAGCAGTCGCGGTGCGCAGCCTCAGAGAAGTCGCCGTTGGGGAAGTGGTGGATATTGCGGACGTGGCCGAAGGCAATGCGGTCGCAGTGCTTGCGGATGATCTCGGCACAGTTATTGTTGGGGTTTGCGTTCAGGCTGCCGGTGCACAGGGTCAGGCAGTTGTACGGATCGTCCACCATCTTCAGGAAGCGGTCGATGCTGGGCTCGTCCACCAGCAGACGGGGCAGGCCGAAGATATCCCAAGGAGGATCGTCCATGTGGATGGCCATCTTGATGTCGCACTCGTGGCAGGTGGGCATCAGAGCTTCCAGGAAGTACTTCAGGTTCTCCCACAGCTTCTCCTTCGTGACAGGGGCGTAGGCCTTGAACAGCTCGTCCAGCTTTGCCATGCGCTCCGGCTCCCAGCCAGGGAAGGTCATGTTGTACTTCTCGGTGAAGGACATGATATACTCAGCCATAGCCTTGTAATCGCCCTTGATTTTGTCCTTCTCGTAAAACAGTGCGGTGGAGCCGTCGCCTACCGGATGGAACAGGTCGGTGCGGGTCCAGTCGAAGATGGGCATAAAGTTGTAGCAGATGACCTTGACGCCGAACTTGGACAGGTTGCGGATGCACTGCTTGTAGTTCTCGATATACTGGTCACGGGTGGGCAGACCGATCTTGATGTCATCGTGCACGTTGACGGACTCGACAACATCCATATCAAAGCCGTAGGCGTGGATCTGGTCTGCAACCTTCTGGATCTCGTCGATTTCCCAGATCTCGCCGGGCATCTTGTTGTGCAGTGCCCAGACGATGCTGGTCACGCCGGGGATCTGCTTGATGTCGCTCAGGGTGACGGGGTCGTTGCCCTCGCCATACCAGCGCCAACCCATTTTCATAGGCATAGAGAAGTTCCTCCTGTCGTTATTTATCTTATGGCACGCGCAGTACGCCTGCACGCTCTTCTTGCTTATATTCTAATATATCAGTTATAAAATAGCAATACGCACAATGCCATTTTTTTGTGTTTATTCTTGTATACTTTACACAAAAATGGCAAAATGCCAGTTTTTTAACAAGGTTTTTGGGCAGTGTGCTGCTCTCCTTCCAAGTTTCTCCTGCTTTTGCGGTTAGCACAGCTTTTCGACCGGTTTGCGTAAAAATATGCCCGTTTCCGTTAAAAGTCCGTTCTGTGGTACATTTGCCCTGTTATACTGCAATTACACCGAGGGACGGCAGCGTCTCCCTCATCTACTGGAAAAAAGAGGCATACTATGGACGAAAGCAACTTTGTGGTAAAGACCATCTTCCACGCCTGCGGCAGCTCCGAGGTACTTACCGAGAACTATTTTGCCACCTGGAAGGAGGCTGAGGAATTCTGTGTCCTGACCGACTATGCCATGAAGCTGAACTACGGCGCAGAGCAGCAGCTGGTGACCACCGAGATCGTGGCGCTCTGACCCGCCCGGCGCGAAGCGCAGCCGGTTGACAATTCCTGTAAAAACCTTTATATTCAAGACACGCAGCGCTCCGCAAAAACCGCCGGGCGCGCCATCTGCTTTTACTTTTATATATAAAGGAGGATCCGCTATGGTTTCACCTGCCAAGTGCATCGCCGGGCGTTCTGTTGCCGATTGGATCGCGGCATATCCCGTGGTCTCTGACCTCTGCGCCCTGAAGGAGACTGCATGGGTAAACCCGGACAAGCTGCCCTTTGCACAGGCTGCGGCTGCCTGCCCGCTGACTTTGGCCGACATTGAGGACGCCGCCGCACGGCTGGAGCGGTTTGCACCCTATCTTGCCGCCGTCTTTCCCGAGACCGCTGCGGCGGGCGGCATCATCGAGTCCCCTGTTCAGCCCATCCCCCGGATGCAGAAGGTGCTGAAGGAGCGCAGCGGTACCCCCATCGCCGGGCAGGTATGGGTCAAGTTGGACAGTCATCTGCCCATTTCCGGCTCCATCAAGGCGCGGGGCGGCATTTACGAGGTGCTGAAAACCGCCGAGGACATTGCCCTGCACAGCGGAATGCTACACCTTACCGACAACTACGCCGTTCTGGCAGAAGAGCGCTTCCGCAAGCTGTTCTCGCAGTATTCCATTGCGGTGGGCTCCACCGGCAATCTGGGGCTTTCCATTGGCATCATGAGCGCGAAGCTGGGTTTTCAGGTCACTGTGCACATGTCCGCTGACGCGCGGCAATGGAAAAAAGACCTGCTCCGCAGCCGGGGCGTCAAGGTGGTGGAGTACGTCTCTGATTACAGCATCGCCGTGACCGAGGGTCGCAAGCTGGCGGCAGGCGACCCCTACTGCCATTTTGTGGATGACGAAAACTCCAAGACCCTCTTTCTGGGCTATGCTGTGGCTGCGTTGCGGCTGAAAAAGCAGCTGGACGCGCAGGGCATCACCGTGGATGCGGAGCATCCCCTCTTCGCCTATCTGCCCTGCGGCGTGGGCGGTGGCCCCGGCGGCGTGGCCTTTGGCCTGAAGATGCTGTTCGGCGATGCCGCACACTGCTTCTTTGCCGAGCCCACCCACTCCCCCTGCATGATGCTGGGCATGGCCACCGGCGAAAACAACAGCATTTGCGTGCAGGACTTTGGCATCGATAACCGCACCGCCGCCGATGGTCTTGCCGTGGGGCGCGCCTCCGGCTTTGTGGGCGGGCTGATGCGTCCCTTTATGAGCGGCTGCTACACCCTGCAGGACGAGCGGATGTACACCCTTCTGGCACAACTGGCTGATACAGAAGAGCTTTTCCTTGAGCCCAGTGCTCTGGCGGGAATGTACGGCCCGGTGCTCACCCAGCCCGGGCAGCTGCTTGGCGCTTACACCGAAACCGCCCTGCCCGCCGGTGCGCTGGCAAACGCCACCCATCTGGTCTGGGCCACCGGCGGGAATATGGTTCCCCGGGAAGAAATGCAGCGCTACTACGCAAAAGGCAAGGCGCTGGCACAGGGGTGACCGTGTGTCATGTTTCGATTGCCGGTCGCATATTGACATTTTTACAAGCGTACGCTATACTGTACACGAAAGGAGTGATTCTACGATGACCACTACAAATATCACGAATTTCCGTAAGAATGCCTTCGACTATGTAGAGCAGACCATTAAATACAACCAGCCCATCAACATCACCACCAAGGACGGCAATGCCGTGCTGCTGTCTGAAGAAGATTACAGCGGCATCATGGAAACGCTGTATCTGGTCTCTGCACCGGGTATGCGCGAAAAGATTATGGACGGAATCGCCACGCCGCTTGAGGACTGTGTGGACGAAACGGCGGTGGAGTGGTAAATGTACAAGGTCGTTTACACCAAAACCGCCGCAAAGGACGTGCCAAAACTGAGGTCTGCCCATCTGGACGAAAAGGCAAAGGCACTCATTGAAATCATCCGTGTTGATCCTTTCCAAAATCCGCCCCCGTACGAAAAGCTGGTGGGTGATCTGAACGGTGCATACAGCCGCCGCATCAACATCCAGCACCGCCTTGTTTATCAGGTCTATGAAAAAGAGCAGACCGTTAAGATCCTCAGTCTGTGGACGCACTATGAACGATAAATCTAATAGCACTTCTTCGGAAAATCCATCATACGATCAGGATATGCGTGCAGAGTACGATTTTTCTGATGCCAGAAGGAACCCTTATCCGCACGACATACAAAAATAACAAGCAAAAGCCGCCTTTCGTGCCAACCAGCACAAAAAGCGGCTTTTTATCGTCTTATTTCAGGAGCAAAGAGACTTATGGAAGCTTATTCCGGCAGGTCCTCTTCGTTCTCGAGAGAGTGCCAGACGTTCTGGACGTCATCGTTATCTTCCAGAGAATCCAGCAGCTTGCCCATCTGCTTCAGCTGATCGGGATCGGTCAGGCGGGTGGTGGTCATGGGCACCATGGCCAGATCATCGGACAGGATCTCGTAGCCCTTCTCTTCCAGAGCCTTGACCACAGCGGAGTAGTTCTCGGGGTCGGTGGTGACCTCGGCTGCGTCCTCGCTGGCATCAAAGTCCTCGGCACCGGCATCCAGAGCGTCCATCATGGCCTCGTCGGCGTCCTTATCCTCCAGAGAGATGTCGATGACACCCTTCTGGTTGAACAGGAAGGCCACGCAGCCCATAGCGCCCAGATTGCCGCCGTTCTTATCGAAGTAGTGGCGCAGGTCGGCAGCGGTACGGTTGCGGTTGTCGGTCAGGGTCTCCACCATGACAGCCACGCCGCCGGGGCCGTAGCCTTCGTAGGTGATGGCCTCGAACTCGGTCTTGTCGCCGCCCTCGGCCTTCTTGATGATACGCTGGATGTTATCGTTGGGCACGCTCATGCGCTTTGCCTTGGCGATCAGGTCTGCCAGCTTGCTGTTGGAAGCCGGGTTGGGGCCGCCGTCACGGACGGCAACGCTGATCTCGCGGCCGATCTTGGTAAAGACCTTGGCGCGGGCGCCGTCAGTCTTTTCCTTCTTGCGCTTAATATTGTTCCATTTGCTATGTCCAGACATGGGAAAGAGCCTCCTAAATTTATCGGTATCTCCGCCTGCGGGCAGACGGGCTGTGGTCGCCCGCTTGTGGCAGCACACAAAATCTAACTCTATTATTTTATCACAATCCACCGGCACGTTCAAGCCTGAAAAGCCCGATTTTCGCCCGGATGCGTGTAAATCTGCGGTTTACAGCAGCCGCAGCGCCTTGGGATAGTGGTTTTTCACCCGCCCGCCGGACACCTTGCCGCCGCCCAGCGGCCAGCCGTCCACGGTCACGCAGCACCAGCCGTCCGCTGCCGTGCGGGCTTCCACCTCGCGGCCGGAGAGGTACTCGGTGCAGCGGCAGTCGGCAAGGGTCAGCTGCTCGCAGTTCGTGCACAGGTTGCCAAAGGCCGTGAACAGGTGGTGCTCCGGCACAAAGCGGCCTTTCTGCACACTGCCCACGAACACCCCCGCCCGCAGCACATGGAGTCCCGTCTGCGGAAAGGCCACCGGCAGCAGCACACCGCCGCCGTGCACCACAGCCGGGCGCTGCGCCAGCGCAGGGAAATACTGCCGGGCAAACTCCTGCCATGCGGCAAGGCTCTGCGCCGGGGTGGCCTCCCCTGCCCCGGTATCCCGGGTGCGGCGGCTCGTGCCCTGCACGGCGTCCCGGCAGGCGCGGCTGTCTGCGCGGCGGGTGCTGCGGGCATCTGCGGCCTTGGCAGGCTTCGCCTTGCCCTTGCCCTTTTTGCCCGCCTCAGCAGCAGCGGCAAGCCAGAGCTGCTCCTCCGGGGTGTATTCCCCCTCCGGCGGCAGGGTGCGGGGCGTACCGGCCTTGACCAGCCGGGCCATAAAGTGCCCCTCGCCGCCCTGACAGGGCCAGATGCGGCGCACCTTGCTCACATCCAGCGGCAGACCGCCGGTGCGGTTCTCTTCGCCTGCGCTGCCAAAGGTGTAGTCCACGTTGCCCAGCACATCAGCCAGTGCAAACTCCGGGTGGCGCTGCAAAAAGGCCGCCACCTGTCCTTCGTCCTCCTCCGGCGCAAAGGTGCAGGTGGAGTACACCAGCTGCCCGCCGGGAGCCAGTGCTGCTGCGGCGCAGTCCAGTATCTGCGCACCCAGCTCTGCGCACTGCTTTACCAGTGCCTCGCAGTGCTGCTGCAGCGCTACCGGCTCCTTGCGGAACATTCCCTCACCGGAGCAGGGCGCGTCCACCAGCACCCGGTCGAAAAACTCCGGCAGCGCCTCGGCAATGCGGGCGGGGGTCTCGTTGAGCACCACGGCGTTGGAAACGCCCATGCGCTCAAGGTTGCTTTTTAAAATTTCGGCACGCGCAGCCACATACTCGTTGCTCACTAGCACACCGCGCCCCTGCAATGCCGCCGCCAGCTGGCTGCTTTTGCCGCCGGGTGCGGCGCACAGATCCAGCACCCGCATCCCCGGCTGTACCCCCAGCAGCGGCGCTGCCGAAGAAGCCGAGGGCTCCTGCGAATAGAACACACCCGCATGGTGATACGGATGCCGTCCGGGCTTAAAGTCCGGCTGATGCACCACAAAAGCCGCCTTGCAGAAGGGCGAGGGCTCCAGCGGGAAATCTGCCCTCTGCGCAAACTGCTCCGGCGTGGTGCGCAGCGCCGATACGGTAACGCCGCGCTCTGCCGTCTGCTGCAGGGCGGCATACAGCTGCTCGTATCGCTGGCCCAGCAGGGCACGTTCCCGCTGCTCAAAATATTCCGTAGGCATATTCTTTTCCTCCCATGGGATGTATAAAGCCGCCGGCTGCGGCCACACTATGGACTGTGAGGGCGGTCCCGCCCCCACAGCAACGACCGAAAGGAGCATTCACACCATGGAAAACCGCAGTGAGAACCGCAGTACCAATTGCAAGAACCAGACCTCTAACCGTACCAGCAGCAAGACCACCAACAGCGCTACCAACGAGCACAAGCACCCCAACCAGTACACCAAGGGTGCCGATGACGAGAGCGCCAAGAACTCCACCAACAGCCGTTCCAGCAACGCAAAAAACAGCCGCTGATGGCGTAAGCGGCATCTGACGGACCGCAGATGCCAACAAGCAAAGCCCGCTGCCCTCCACCACTGGTTTCCAGTGTGGAAAGCAGCGGGCTTTCGCATTCTTATTTCTGGTCAGGGTCAAACTGCTGCCACAGCACCTCAAACAGCTGGTGCACACGCTCCAGTTGTCCGTTCAGGTACAGCCAGCCCAACAGGCACTCGAAGCCGGTGGAGGCACGGTATTCCTCCGGGGAGGCGTGCTTAGCAACGCTGGCCTTGCTGGCGTTGCGGCCGCGCTTGAACACAGCCAGCTCGTCCTCGGTGAACAGCGGCTCCAGCAGCTGTTCCTCTCTGAACTGCGCCTTGGCAGAGACATACTTGACCTTTTCGGCATTCAGCTTTCCGGCTGAAAGGCGGTGGTGCTCCACCAGACGCTGACGCACCAGCAGCTCCAGCACGCTGTCCCCCACAAAGGCCAGTGCCAGCGGGCTGAGCTCCCGCGGGTCGATCTTTTCTGATTCGTTCATGATGCTTTATCCTTAGAAGATATAGTCGAACTGATAATCGCCGATGAGGATGGTATCGTTCTCTTCCACGCCCTTCTGCACCAGCGCGTCCAGAATGCCGCTCTCGCCCAGCTGACGCTGGAAGAACTGCAGGCTCTCGTAGTCGTCCACGTTGCTGCCGGCCAGAATATACTCCAGCCACGGGGCATCCACGCTCCACACATGGGCTTCCATGCGCTGGATGGTGAAGTCGCGGCCATTCTTCTTGGGCTCCTGCTTTTTGTACTCGGGGGTGAACACCGGCACCTGCGGGATATCCTTGAGACGGTTGTACACGAGGCCCGGCAGCTGCTTTACGCCCTGCATGGTGGCGGCAGAGATGGCCACGAAGGTCAGCCCCTTGCCCTCCACATACTGGCGGAAGGTCTCGATCTGCTCCTCGGTGGCAAGGTCGCACTTGTTGCCCACCACGATCTGCGGGCGCTCGGCCAGCACGGGGCTGAACTTTGCCAGCTCCTCGTTGATCTTCTCAAAGTCCTCGATGGGGTCGCGGCACTCGCTGCCGGAAACATCCACAACGTGCAGCAGCAGGCGGCAGCGCTCCACATGGCGCAGGAAATCGTGTCCCAGACCGACGCCCTCGCTGGCACCCTCGATCAGGCCAGGGATGTCGGCGCAGACAAAGCTTGCGCCCTCGCCCACCGACACAACGCCCAGCGTGGGCACAAGGGTGGTAAAGTGGTAGTTTGCGATCTTGGGCTTGGCGGCGCTGATGGTGGAGATGAGGGTGGACTTGCCCACGTTGGGGAAGCCGATCAGACCCACGTCCGCAATCAACTTCAGCTCCAAGGTCACCTGAAGATCCTCGCCGGGCATACCGGGTTTTGCAAACTTGGGAATCTGGCGGGTGGGGGTGGCAAAATGTGCGTTGCCGTAGCCGCCGCGGCCGCCCTTAGCAATGGTGACCGGGGTGTGGTCGGACAGATCTGCGATGACAAGGCCGCTCTCTGCGTCCTTGATCACAGTGCCCAGCGGCACCTTGATGACCAGATTCTCGGCATTTTTGCCGTGGCACAGGCTTGCGCCGCCCTTGCCGCCCTCCGGCGCTGCATACTTGCGCTTATAGCGGAAATCCATCAGGGTGGACAGATGATCGTCCGCCACAAAGATGATGTCGCCGCCCCGGCCGCCGTCGCCGCCGTCCGGGCCGCCTGCGGCCACGAATTTTTCGCGGTGGAAGCTCACCGCACCATCGCCGCCCTTGCCCGCATGGAGCCATATCGTGGCGATGTCGATAAAGTTAGTCTGTGCTGCCATACAGCCCCTCCTTAGCTTTATAGGCCTTTGCGTTTCAGCGCCCTCATCCGGCACTTCGTGCCACCTTCCCCCGACCGGGGGAAGGCTTGCAAACAGCGCCACACGAACGCATAGCCTTATTTCATCAAAAAGAGCCGGGCCACGAGGGTCCGGCTCTACGATTGCAGTTATTCAGAAAGAAGTTACTGCTTAACGCTGCACTTCTTGCCGCTCTTGCCCACGCGCTCGAAACGGACGGTGCCGTCCACCAGAGCAAACAGGGTATCATCGCTGCCCTTGCCAACGTTCTCACCCGGCATGATGTGGGTGCCACGCTGACGAACCAAGATGTTGCCGGCCAGAACGAACTGACCGTCTGCACGCTTGGTGCCCAGACGCTGTGCTGCGGAATCGCGGCCGTTCTTGGTGCTGCCTACGCCCTTTTTATGTGCCATTGTAATTTACCTCCTTAGCCGTTGATCGCAGTGATCTCAACCTTGGTGTAGGGCTGACGATGGCCCATACGGCGAGCACTGTGCTTCTTTGCGCGATAGGTGATGATGTTCAGCTTCTTGCCCTTGCCATTCTTGATGACCTTGGCAGAAACGGTAGCACCCTCAACAACAGGAGCGCCAACCTTCACAGAACCCTCCTCGCCAATAGCGAGAACCTGATCAAACTTCACTTCGGAGTCGGCCTCAACGTCCAGCTTTTCGATGTAGACGATGTCGCCCTGCTCCACGCGGTACTGCTTACCGCCGGTAACAATGATTGCGTACATTTTGTTCATTCCTTTTCGTTGTACTCGCTGGTCGTAAAGGCAGACCCTTACTGCGGGCCATTTCAGGCGCCCACACCATGCGGCTAGAATATTATAGCAAAAACCCAACCGGATTGCAAGAGGAAATTTCCCTTTTTGCGCAGATTTTTACGCTTTTTTCTGCCCGGTCTGTTCTATGGCGGCTTTCACCTGCGCATTATAGGCCTCGGTCTTTTCCAAAAACAGCTTGCGCGGGCTGGAAGCCAGCAGCTGGGTGTCCTTACCCGCAAAGGAGATGGGACCGTCCAGCTTCTTTTGAGCCACCTTGTTCTCTGCGTTCATCGCCAGCGGCACCAGCAGGGGCTTGCCCTTGAACTTGCGGGTAAAATACACCTCTGCCGCAATACCAGCCACCACAGCGATGCCTGCCACCAGCTGGGATGCCCGCAGCCCGATGGAGGGCACCAGCATCAAGCTGTCGGTGCGCAGGCCCTCGATCCAGAAACGGCCTGCGCCGTACCACACCAGATACCGCATGGTGATATCGCCGTTGAACTTGCGTTTTTTGATGTAACGGAACAGCAGGAAAAAGCCCACAAAGCACCAGATGCTCTCGTACAAAAAGGTGGGGTGCACCGGCAGGTTGGGGTCGATGACTACACCCTTGGGCACCGTGACCGTGCTGCTCATCAGGTAAGCACGGGTAGACTCGCTGTACATCCCCCACGGCAGGGTGGTGTTGCAGCCAAAGGCCTCCTGATTGAAAAAGTTGCCCCAGCGGCCGCAGCCCTGCCCGAGGAGAAAGCCCATAGCGGTAAGGTCGAACATGGGCAGCACCGGCACGCCCCGCCACTTGCAGGCCAGGCCGCCGAACAGAAAGCCGCCGATGATGCCGCCGTAGATGGCAAGGCCGCCATCCCGGATGGCGATCATCTCCCAGATGCTCTCGTATTTAAAAGGTGCCATAGCCACATAATAGGCGCGGGCGCTGATGATGCCCAGCACCACGCCGATGAGGATAACGTCCACCATGCTGTCCGGATCTACGCCAAATTCCAGACTGTGCCGGAAGGCAAAGATCAGTGCCAGACACAGACCCACCGCGATGCACACGCCGTACCAGTAGATGCTGATCCCGCCGATGGTAAAGGCCACACGGTTCAGCTGAAAACTCAGCCCTAAACCCGGGAACTGCACCAGATTTGTCAGATAGTTCATTCTTCTTCCTCCTCGTCCTCTTCAGCCGCCTGCGCCGTGCCATCCGGCAGGATGTACATAGTAGCCATGCGGTCAGTGCACAGGATGTGCTGCAAAGCAGCGTCCGCATCCTCTGCGGTCAGCCCGGCCAGCATGGAGATCTGCTGCGCCACCGTCTGGCCGCTGAGGGCAAAGTCTGCCATCTGGCTGGCCGAGTCCTCCACGTTTTCCAGATTTTCGATCAGCTGACCGTATTTTTCGTTCTTACACAGGGTAAACACTTCCCTGTCCACACCGGCGGCGCGCACCCGGGCGATCTCATCCAGCAGCAGTTGGCGCACGGTGTCCGGCACATCGCTCTCGCCGGTGAACAGGATGCAGCAGCAGCCGTCCACCCGCAGCACCTCGCCGCCAAAGCCGGGGTTCACAAGACCCTCGTCGTACAGGCGGCGGTACAGCGGCGACATCCCGCCCACGATGCAGCTGAGCACAAGGTCGTACAGCGCCTCGGTGCGCAGATCGTCCGCAGGCAGCGGCTCTTCCTTAAAGCCTACGCCGAAGCAGGGCTTGGAAACCGGCATGGTCAGCGTTTTTTCCGTAGCGGCAAGGGTCATAGGCTCCGTGGCCCACAGCCGCTGCACCTTTTCTGCCGGGCGGGGCTCCATCAGGCCGTGCCGCTTGCAGGCGGCAAGGATCTGCTCCATGGTGGTGTTGCCGGCAGCAGCCAGCACCATATTGCCCGGGGCATAAAAGGCCTTGCAGCTGTCGTACAGCATGGCGGGCGTGATCTCGGCAATGCTCTCCACCGTGCCCGCGATATCGCTGCGGATGGGGTGGCTGTGGTACAGGCACTCGAACAGGCCGGTGATGAGCCGCCAATCCGGGCTGTCATCGTACATTTTGATCTCCTGTCCGATGATGCCCTGCTCCTTGGCGATGGTCTGCTCGGTAAAATAGGGGTGGCCTACCATGCCCAGCAGCACGTCCAAGCTTTCGTCCAACTGCTGGGTGGCGGTGAACAGGTAGCAGGTGCGGTCAAAGCTGGTAAAGGCGTTGGCGTTGGCACCGGTCTTTGCGTACTTGGCAAAGGCGTCGCCGTCCTCGTCCTCGAACATTTTGTGCTCCAGAAAATGCGCCACACCCGCCGGCAGATGCACCGTTTGGCCGTTCAGGCAGAAATCCCGGTCGATGGAGCCGAACTTTGTGGCATAGATCACATGAGTGCTGGAATAGCCCGGCATGGGGCGCACCAGCACCGTCAGGCCGGAGGGCAGGGTCTGCCATTGGTCGGCCACGGTCTTTTCCAGCAGGGTCTGGTTATTCTGCGGCATGGGCAGTATCCTCCTTTGTAAGCAGATAGCTGACCGAGAGGGTCAGGCGGCGCAGGATATCCCGCACCTCGTCTTTGGTCACGGCGCGTAAAGCATTCCGCGCCTGCTCCGGGCTCTGGATGGGTGCAGCGCTGTTGGCACCGGCACGCAGCACCTCGATGTAGTACCAGCTTTCGATGCCGCCAAGGCTGTCCTCTACCCCGTTCATACCGCTGAGCAAGCCCCGGCGGCAGTCCTCAAATTCCTCGTCGGTGATAGAGCCGGTGCACAGGTCGGCAAGTTCCTTCAAAATGGCCTGCTCTGCGCGGGCGGCATCGGCGTGCTCCACACCGCTGTTCACCGCCATGCTGCCGGTAAAGCTTTGGAAGGAGGAGGAGCAGTAGTAGCACAGATGGTCCCGTTCCCGCACGTTGAGGAACAGGCGGCTGGTCACGCTGCCGCCGTACAGCGCCATGGCAAGGCGCACTGCTGCCAGCTGCTGCGGCTGCATGGGCTGCCCCAGTGTGAACAGCATACACAGCTTTGCCTGCACCATATCGTAGTTTTCGGTCTTATGCACCGGTGCAATGGCAGGCATGGCCATGTTTTCCACCAGCGGCAGCGGGGCGCGGTCGATACAGACAAGCTCTGCCAGCAAAGCATCCCGGATGGCGGCGGTCTGGGCGGCGTCGCAGCCCAGCACCAGCAGCTCAATGTTGGCGGTGCGCAGCATCTGCTGATAAGCGGCGGTCAGCATGGCCGGGGTAAGACCGTCCACCTCTTCCAGATAGCCCTCCTGCCGCACGCCTGCCGGGCTGTCACCAAAAAACTCCCGGTTGGCCTGATGCAGACAGTAGATGCGTTTATCGTTGATTTCATCCTCAAGGCCCTTTTTCAGCATCTGCTTTTCAATGCTGACGGCCTGCGGGTCAAAGCAGCCGTCCACAAAATACGGATGGAAGGCCGCACCCAGCGCGATTTTGGTATACTCGGCGGTCAGTGCCTCGCCCTCCAGCGCAAAGGCATCCTTGATGCCGGTCACGCTGACGCAGAGGTTGTGGTTGCAGCCCATGGGGCGGGCGTCCACGGTCAGGTCTGCGCCGTAGAGCTTTGCCAGCTTTTTGGTGAGGCGGGTCATATCCGGGCAGTCCGCATAGCCGCGCTCCATCACCAGCGGCAAAAGCGCATGGGCAGTGGCCGTTTTACGCTGGGCCGGGAAAGCAAAGTGGATGCTGATGCGGCAGCGGTTGAATTTAGAAGCCGGGTCGCAGGAAAGATGCACGCCCGGTGCAATGAGAGTACGTTCCAATGATAGTTCCCTTCTCTCTGTGCCGCAGCACAGAGCATTTGATTCAGTCTGCCCTCTGCAGGGCGATGAACTCTTCCAGGCTCAGGCCGCTGGCGCGAATGGCAAGGGCGTTTTCCACCCCCACATAGCGCCAGTGCCACGGCTCGAACACGATGCCGGTGGCGGCCTGCCGGTCCTGCGGGTAGCGCAGGATAAAGCCGTATTCCGCCGCATAGGCCGTAAGCCACTCGTAGGCGCGGGTCTCGGCAAAACGGGTGTCCTGCTGCGGATTGTCCGCGCTGAGGATATCTGCCGCATAGCCGGTGCCGTGCTCGTTGGCGTTGGCGGCGGGCTGGATGGTAGCCGCCAGACGGGCGGCTTCCTCCTCGCTCTTGCGCTTATCGCGGTAGGTCTGCACCCGGGCCTCGTAGGCGGCCTGCCGGGTGTCAGCGTCCTGATAACCGGCCACAAGGGTCAGGCTGACCCCATCCGCCTGTGCGGCGGCAGCCATGCTGCGGTACTGCATGGCCGCTTCGGCTTCCAGCTGCTGGCCGGTGGCCTCGTCGGCGGTATCCAGCAGCGGAGCAGGCTCAGCGGTATAGGGCAGGTTGGCGTTCACCAGTACCAGCCGGGCATCTGCGGCGTTAAATACATAGTCTGTGCCGTCGTACACGCTGGCTGCAAATACCTTTGGCCCGGCCAGCAGACCGTGCACCTTGGGCAGCAGCCACAGGATGCCGCCGGTCAGCAGCGCTACCACCGCCGCGCAGCCGGCCAGAAACAGCACCCAGTTGCGGGCCAGCCGCAGCATTTTGCGGCGCTTCCATTGTTGATAGGTCAGGCGCTTCTCAGCAGGCGCTCTGGAGGTACGGGTGGATTCACTCATGCGGCGGGGCTCCTTTTCGGCATTGTTGCAGCGCCGGTGCGCCGCACAGATTCAAACTATATTATACACCCCTTTGCAATTTGTGTAAACGCCGCCGTGTGTAAAAAAATTATGACCCGCCCGCCCCCGGCAGGGAGCAGACAGGCCACAATTAAAAATTTTACGCAGATCAGTCAAACAGCATATCGTGGATGGCGCCGACAGCCTTGTCGGCGTCTGCACGGTCGATGATGCAGGAGATCTTGATCTCGCTGGTGGAGATCATTTTGATGTTGATATTGTTGTTGGACATTGCCTCGAACATCTTGGAGGCAACGCCGCTGTGGCTCTGCATACCGGCACCCACGATGGAGACCTTGGCGCAGGTGGTGTCCACACTGACATCGTTGAAGTGTGCACTTTCCTTCAGCACACGCATGGCCAGCTCGGCTTCGCCTTCGGCACAGGTAAAGCTGATATCCTTCTTGCCGTCGCGGCCGGTGGACTGCAGAATGATATCCACGTTGATGTTCTTCTGTGCCAGCAGACCGAAGATCCTAAAGCTCATGCCCGGCTCATCGGGAACGTTGAGAATCGTGATAACGGCAACATCGGTGTCCTTGGCGACACCCTTGATCAGCATACCTTCCATGTCCTTTGTAACCTCCTTAACCACCGTACCCGGGATGGGGTTCAGGCTGGAGAGCACCTCCAGCTCCACATTGTACTTTTTAGCCAGCTCCACGCTGCGGTTGTTCAGCACCTGTGCGCCCAGAGATGCCAGTTCCAGCATCTCGTCAAAGGTGATCTCTTCCAGCTTACGGGTGTTGCTCACTTTGCGCGGGTCGGCGGTATAAACGCCCTCCACATCCGTGTAGATCTGGCAGCGGTCAGCGTGCAGGGCAGCGGCAATTGCCACAGCACTGGTGTCGGAGCCGCCGCGTCCCAGAGTGGTGATGTCATCCAGCTTGTTCAAGCCCTGGAAGCCTGCCACCACCACCACGCGGTTGCGCTCCAGCTCGGAGGAAATCCGCTCGGTCTCCAGCCGGGTGATGCGCGCCTTGGTGTAGGCACGGTCGGTACGGAAGCCCGCCTGCCAGCCGGTCAGGCTGATGGCATGGCAGCCCAGCTCGTTCAGCGCCATGGCCAGCAGTGCGATGCTGATCTGCTCGCCGGAGGCCAGCAGCATATCCATCTCACGCGCCGAGGGGTTATGGGTGATCTCCCCTGCCTTGGCGATCAGGTCATCGGTGGTGTCGCCCTGTGCGGAGACTACCACCACTACGTCATTGCCCGCGTTGTGGGTGTTGGCCACGATCCGCGCAACGTTGAAGATACGGTCACGGTCCTTTACGGAAGAACCGCCGAATTTCTGTACGATCAACGCCATATCTTGTCACTCTCCTCTTTAACGCCCCGCGCTTGCGGGGGCTTGCCGGGCGGAAGCGTTCTTGCACTTCCCTTACCCATTTATCATTCCACGGTTGCGCCGGTGTTATCGGCATCCAGCTGCAACAGTGTAAATGCTTCACATCCGTCCAGACCTTCCAGCAGCTCCAGACCTTTTTCCAGCTTGGAATAGAACTTTTCGGCCTCGGCCTTTTCTGCCACTGCCATGACCGTGCTGCCTGCACCGGACACATACACGGCCTTTGCGCCGCACAGCCGCGCCATATCGAACACCTCGCGGGAGCCGGGCATCAGGGGCATGCGATACTGCTGGTGCAGCTTATCCTCGGTGGCAATGGCCAGCAGGTCGTGCCGCCCCTCGCAGAAGGCTGCGGGCACCAGCGCCGCACGCGACAGGTTATACACCGCGTCCTTATGGGATACCTCTTTAGGCAGAGCTGCGCGGGCTGCCTCGGTCAGCAGCTTGTAGTCCGGCACGATGGCGGCAAAGCAGAGACTTTCATCCACATTCCGCTTGACCGAATACACCTTGCCGTCCTCGAACACGCTGCTGGTCAGGCCGCCCAGCAGGGCCGGAGCCACGTTATCGGGGTGTCCCTCAATGGCAGTTGCCAGCGTGAGCAGCTCCTGCGTGTTGAGCACATCGCCCAGCATCCGGTTTGCGCCCAGCAGACCCGCGATGATGCAGGCCGAAGAAGAGCCCAGACCCCGTGCCATGGGGATGGGGTTCGTCTGGGTGATCTTAAGGGGCGGGATCTGCTTGCCAACCTTTTCGAACAGCCCCTTGGCGGAGCGGTACACGAGATTCGACTCGCCCCGGGGGATGCGGGTGCCGTCCGATGCCGAGATCTCCAGCACCTCGCTGTCCTCAAAGGTGACCGTGTTGTACAACGTAACTGCCAGACCCAGCGCATCGAAGCCGGAGCCCACGTTGGCGCTGGTGGCAGGGACCGAAACCTTGATCTTCATTGCCGCAGTTCCTTTCCGTTACACTTCCTCGGGCAGACGCTTGAGCACCAGCTTCACGCTGCCGCCCACGGCCTCCACCTTGCGCGCGGCCTCTGCCAGCGCACGCTCATCGGCGCGCTTCACAAAGTAGGCGCAGCCCTCGTACCGCTCATCCACCACCTTGCCGTAGCCGTAGATGGCCTCCACCACAGCGGGTGCAATGCCCGCCACACGCACATAATATGCAGCGGGAGCCGGGTCGGTGAGCATGCCGTCCACTGGGTCCGCAGGCTGCCAGAACAGGCTGTCGTGCACCTGTGCGCCGTTTTTCAACGCATCCACCACGTCTGCCACCACAGCGCTGGCGGTGGGCAGCTTGCCTGCGCCCTTGCCGTAGAACACCACATCGCCCAGCATATCGCCCTTGACCAGCACCGCGTTGAACACATCGTCCACGCTGGCCAGCTGGTTTGCCTTGGGCACCAGACACGGCTCTACACCGGCGGCCACGCTGCCGTCCTTGCCAAGCTTCATCCATGCGATCAGCTTGATAACGCAGCCCAGCTTTTCGGCGCTGGCCACATCGGCGGCGGTAATGGCGCGGATGCCCCGGGTGGGGATGTTCTGGGGGTAGATCTGGTGGCCGCACACCATGGAGGACAGGATGGCGATCTTGCGGCAGGCGTCGCGGCCGTCCACGTCATCGCTGGGGTCCTTGGTCTCTGCGTAACCCAGCTCCTGCGCAATTTGCAGCGCATCCTCAAAGCCCAGTCCCTCCCGCACCATCTTGGTGAGCATGAAGTTGGTGGTACCGTTCACGATGCCCTCCACCTCGGTGATGACGTTGGCCGCCAGGCACTGGTGCATGGGGGTGATGATGGGCGTACCGCCGCCCACAGAGGCCTCGAACAGGAAGGCGCAGCCGTGCTCCTTGGCCAGTGCCAGCAACTCTGCGCCGTAGGTGGCCACCATCTCCTTGTTGGAGGTGCACACGCTGCGGCCGCTCTCCAGACACGCCTTGACGTAGGGGTAAGCAAAGCGGGTACCGCCGATGGTCTCCACCACCACCTGGATCTCCGGGTCCTGCAGGATCACGTCGATATTCTTGACCACCAAAGGCTCCACCGGGTTGCCGGTAAAATCCTTCGGGTCCAGAATGTATTTTACCTCCACCGGTTCGCCAGCCCGGCGGGAGACGCTTGCAGCATTGTGGCACAGCACCTCGTATACGCCGCTGCCCACCGTGCCAAAGCCCAGAATTGCAATTTTAGCCATACTCTCTTTCCCTCGTTTCCTGTTTTGTTACAGGTTATACCCACAGCGCACGCCCACGACCATGCGCTGGCGCGAAAGCTTTTCGGTCAGTTCCTCCGGGGACATCTGCATGGTATCGGTGCGGATGGTGACCGCCACCAGCGCAGCCCCATTCTCCGGGGTGGACTGGTTGATGGTCACAATACTGGCGCCTGCGGCGCTGATACCGGCCAGAAGGCTTTGCAGCGCACCGGTCTCGTCCCGCAGGGTGGCCATGACCGTGATGACCTCACGGCCGTTCTCTGAATCAAAAATACAATCCTTATACTTATAAAATGCACTGCGCGAAAGCTCTACGGCGCGGGTCGCAGCCGAAATGCTGCGGGCTTCGCCGCTGGCCAGCAGCTCCTTGGCGCGTACCACCTTGAGAAAAACCTCCGGCAGCACCTGCGCATCCACCAGATAAAAACGGCGTTCCAACTTGTTCACCTCTCAAACACAAGTGTTCTTGCAGAGAATATAATAGCATCCGAACCCCTGCAATGCAAGAGCCCGGATGCTATTTTGTCACTTTGTCCAGTTTTGTCTTGTGAAGTGCGCCCTGTCCTTGCCGGATTTTTCAGCAAAGGGGGTGAAAAAGTACGATTTTTGTCCTTATTCCGTGTCCAGTGCGCTGGTATCGGTGGGGGTGACCGGCTGGGTGGGCACAGCATCGTCTGTGTTCTCGGCAGGGGCAGCAGCCTGCGGTGCGGCATGGGAATAGGTGCAGGTATCGGGCAGGTCATCGGCACGGTAGTAGCCCACGGCAGTGCTCGGGCAGCCTGCACCGGCCAGCAATCCGCTCTGGGTGCAGTAGCGGCGCTCCACCACGCCTGCGGAGGTGGGGAATGCCTTATAGGGCAGGTCTGCCTGTGCCTGCTCCATCAGTGCCTTCCACGCGGTCACACAGGTACGGGTCTTGGCTTGCTGCTTGGACAGGGTCTTGGTCATATCGTAAGGTGCATCATATCCCCACCACACAGCGGTGACATAGTAGGGCGTGCCGCCCACGAACCACAGATCCTTTTCGTCGCTGGCAGTACCGGTCTTACCAAAGGCCTCCATGCCGTTGGAGTTGGGGTAGCGGCCGCTGGCAGTACCTACGCTGGAGAACAGAACGTTCTTCAGCAGACGGTTCATGACATAAGCGGTATCGGGGGTCAGTGCCTGATAGCTGGTGGCGTTGTTTTCCAGATAGATGTTGCCTTCCCGGTCCAGCACACGGGTGTACAGGTGCGGGGTGGTGTACTCGCCGTCATAGAAGATCTGGAAGGCTGCGGCCAGCGCCATGGGCGTAACGCCCTTGGTCTGGCTGCCCATAACCATCTGCGCCAGACCCACGTCGTTGGTGGGGTCCAGCGTATTCAGTTGCAGAGTGTTGTAGACGAAGTTGAAGATATTGCTTGCGCCCACAAGGTCGCCCACGCGGACTGCGATGGTATTCAGCGAGCGGGCAAGGCCGTTCCACAGCGGGAGATCGCTGCCGTCGCCATAGTTGCCGCCGTAGTTGCGCGGCCAGCTGCGCCATGCGTTGGGGTAAGCGCGGAGCTGCTTGTCGGAGAGTCCCATCAGGCCATTCTTGCGGCAGTAGTCCTCGTCCCGGATGATCATATCCTGCTTCTGATACAGGGGGGAGTTGTTGAGCATGGTGGACCAGTTGACCAGACCGTACTCAATGCCCAGCGCATAGGCACCGATGGGCTTGATGGTAGAACCGGTCTGCCGCTCCACATTATAGGCGCGGTTCAGGGAAAGGCTCTTGGTCTTTTCGCCCAAGCCGCCCGCAATGGCCAGCACGTTGCCGTCATAGTCCAGCGTGACCATAGCAGCCTGCGTGCGCACGTTGCGGTAATAGTAGACGGTGCCATCTTCGCCGGTGCGGGTCTTGGGGGTACCGTCCTCGTTGAACACCTGCACATCATCGTCCGAAATAGAGGTGACCTCTTCCTCATGCCAGCCCGCCGGGAAGTAGGCATCGTCGGTGTTCAGCATCAGGTTTTCCATCTGGGACTGCAGCTTGGTGTTGACAGTGGCTTCGATGGTAAAGCCGCCGGTGTAGAGCAGTTTCTGTGCCTCGGACTCGCTGATGCCCTCCTTGGTCATGATGTCCTGCACGACCTCATTGAACAGTGCATCGGTGAAGTAGGAGGTGACGGTGCTGGGCTTTTTGCCGCTGTCTTCTTCGGCCAGCACAAGGGGCTGTGCAGCGCCGTTGCGGTAGTCCTCCTCGCTGATCACTCCCTGCTGCCACATATTGTACATGATGAAGTTGCGGCGGTGGATCAGATTTTCGGGGTTCGTATAGGGGTTATAGTTGGTGGGGTTTTTGGTAATAGAGGCAATGGTAGCGCACTCCCACAGGCTCAGCTGGCTGACGTCCTTGTTGAAGTACTCGTTGGCCGCCGTCTGCACGCCCTGAATGGTGCCGGTAAAGCTGATGGTGTTCAGGTACGCCTCCAGAATGGTCTCCTTGGAGTAGCTGCGACTCAGGCAGAGGGCGCGGTAGATCTCGCGCACCTTGCGCAATGCGCCATCAATACCGCTGGCGCTGTTGTCATCGGTCAGATTCTTGATGAGCTGCTGTTCCAGTGTGGATGCGCCCTGCTTGGAGCTGTAAATGGGCAGCAGATACTCATTGATCATTGCGCCGATGGTGCGCTTGAAGTTGACGCCAGGCTCTGAGTAGAAGTCCTTATCCTCGGTGCAGATGAAGGCATACTGCAAATTGGAGGGAATCTGCTCAAGGTCTGCCCATACGCGGTGGCTGTTGGAGGAGCGCAGGGTGGCATACTCCACCTGTGCGCCGGTATCCGGGTCGGTAGCTACCACCATACTGGACTGGCTCAGCTGAATGTTGTCCAGGTCCAGCAGGTCACCGTCGTTGGCAGTAGCCTGCACCACATAGAACACCATGCCCACGGCCACCACGCTGCCCAGCATGATGCCAAGGCAGAGCACCGTAGCGACAGTGCGGCCAATGAACCGCAGAATGGGATGCTTGCTCTTTTCCTTCGGCGGCTTGGGGCTTTTGGGTGCCTTGGGTGTGCGGGTACGGTTTTCCGCTGCGGAGTGTACCTCGCGGCGGCTCTGGGAAACATTGACCTTACGTCCCACCGGGCGGGCAGGCTGCTCCTCGCCGCCCCGGTGGATCTTTCTCATCTCATTGTTGGAGATAGGGATCGCCTCCTGACATTTCAAGACTGTTGCCGGGCATGGCTGCACCGGGCTTTATCCACATCGTTTGTGACACGAAATTTCAAACTGCAATACCATATTATAGCACGCAAGCCCCAGCCGGGCAAGAACCAATCTTTGCGCGCTGAGCAGATATAAATAGTATAACACACTCTCTTGTGGAAAGTACAGTATCTGCGTGTGAAAATTGTCTGCCATCCGCCAAAACGGGGCATACTTACCGGGGAAGGGAGTGTTTTTTATGCGCAAGCTGTCTGTCTGCCTGTTCTACGGGCTTTGCGTATTCACCATTGTATTCAGTCTGTTCTGGATGGCGCTGCCAAAGCTGCCGCTGTCTCAAAGCCCCGCCGGGTCTGAGACCGACCCCGCCTCTCCCCTGAGCCTTGCCGCGCAGGCAGTGCCCCAGACGGACACCGCCCGCTACTGCCTGCAAGACAGCGGCGGGCGGGTGGCGGTGTACACCTGCCGCGCCGACGGCACCCCGGGCACCCTGATCCGCGTGACCGGCATCTACACCAATCTTCTGCCCGAAAACGACGCCTTACGCATCAAGCGCGGGCTTGTGGTCAACAGCCCCCGGGAACTCGACCTGCTGCTGGAGGATCTGGGGGAATAAGTATAAGAGGCCGCTGCAAACGATGTGCAGCGGCCTCTGTTATAAATATGACTTACGCTTCCATTTCTTCCAGCGGCACAAGGTATTCCTTGCGGCACTGCTCGTACTCCAGCATATAGTCCTTGCTGGGGCTGTGGTGCATGATGTTTTTCAGGGTGTGAGAGTCGTAATCATCGCCGGCCTCCATGCCCACCATGCGCACCGCAATGTTGGAGCAGTGGTCGGAGATACGCTCGGCGTTGTTCAGCACATCTAGGAACACCACGCCGGTGTCGATGGAGCAGATGCCGTCCTTCAGGCGGCGGATGTGCTGGTCGCGCAGGCGCTCCACCATCACGTCAATGATCTCCTCCAGCGGCTCCACCTGTGCAGCCTTCTGAACATCATCGTTTTCAAAGGCCTCGTCCGTCAGCGCCAGAATGCGCTCCAATGCGGCATCCAGCAATTGCAGTTCCTTTTTGGCGCTCTCGCTGAAGCTGGCTTCCTTGTCGTACAGCTCCTCGGCCTTTTCCATGATGTTCACGGCATAGTCGCCGATGCGTTCGAATTCGGTAACAAAGTTCAGCAGCTCGGTCACCGCGTGGCTTTCGTCGTCGCCCAGCTCCTGATCGGTCAGTTTGATCAGGTAGTTGGTGATCTCCACCTCCATGCGGTCGATCAGGTTCTCGCGTACCTTAATGGCGCTCACGGTCTCCTCGTCCATCTTCAAAAGCAGCGGCGCAGCCAGACCCACGTTGCGGGCGGCACGGCGGGACATCTTGATCACCGCATTCTTCGCCTGCTGCAAGGCCACAGCCGGGCTCTTGTACAGACGCTCGTCCAGCACCGGCATGCTCAGCTCCTGTGCTTCCTCCACGCTACTGGGCACCGTGAGCATCGCCAAGCGGCTCAGCACTCCGCTGCAAGGCAGGAACAGCAGCATGGCGCATACGCTGGACAAGGTATGGATGTTTGCAATGGAGCTCTTGTTCATCACATCGCCCCACATGGGGATGCCGATGGTGAACTGCACCGCATAGATCAGCGCCAGCAGGATCACGCTGCCGATGACGTTGAAGTACAGGTGGATGAGCGCTGCCCGCTTACCATCCTTGGAGGAACCGCCGATGGTGAGCAGCGGGGTGAATGCCGTACCGATATGTGCACCCAGAATGATGGGAATGGCAGAGCTGAAGGTGACAAGCCCTGTGCTGGACAGTGCCTGCAGAATACCCACCGAAGCGGAGGAGGACTGGATGATCACGGTGACCACCACGCCCACCAGAACGCCCAGAATGGGGTTGGTCATAGTGACAAACAGATTCTGAAAGACGGCGCTCTCCCGCAGGGGAGCAACGCCGGTATCCATCAGGCTCATGCCGGTAAACAGAATGCCGAAGCCCAGCATGATCTGACCGATATTCTTCTTTTTGGCATTGCGCAGGAACACATAAAAAATGCAGCCAATAAACGCCACCACGGGGGCAAAGGTCTTGGGCTGGATCAAGGTCAGCCACAGGCTGTCGCCTGAGATATCCGCCATGCGGATCAACTGACCTGTTACCGTAGTACCAATATTTGCACCCATGATCACGCCTACCGACTGCGTCAGTGTCATGATACCGGAGTTGACCAGACCGACACAAATAACCACCGTACCAGCCGACGACTGGATGACGCCGGTGATCAGTGTGCCGAAGATCACGCCTTTGATGGTAGAGGAGGTAAGCTTTTGCAATACGCCCTGCATCTTGCCGCCTGCCAGCTTTTCCAGACCGGCGCCCATGATGGACATGCCGTACAGGAACAGCGCAACGCCGCCCAGCAGAGAGGTAATGTGTGTGATATCCATAACGATACTCCTAATATGAAACTTCCCTTTTAATCCTTTACAGCACACAGCCGCCGGAACCTTGCACGCGCAACGCCTGCCCTGTTCCGGAAGCCGCTTACTTTTATTATACCATCAAAGGGGGCGTCTCAACAAGGTTTATTTTACAGGAAAGTTACTTTTTTTACACATTCCGCAACATATTTCCGGGCGGCAAACAAAAAGATTTCCGTTATTTTACATGCATTTTACATTCAGCTTTCCCAGATGCGATATGCCGCCGCTTACCCGGCCAGCTCTTCCATGGCCTCGCGCACTGTATCGGCCGAAAACAGGAACACACCACTGCCGGTGTATACCTCCACATGATTGCCCACATAACGCAGCTCAAAATCCTTCATGGTGTTTCCCTCCTGTGTTTCTGTTTTGTTCCGGGGCTTTCCCGGTGAACACAGTATCGCATAATTCAGATACCATAAAAAGGACTTTCAAAGGTTTTTGCGGATTTTTTGCGTAAAAAACAGCGTATGCTCCCCAGTCTGCTCACGCTGTACACGGCCATTTTCCTCGGAGATCAGGTCTTTGGCAGTCCCCGCAGCGCCGCATTTCCGCAGGAAACAGGCGCTGGAGCTGCCGTTTTCCGTCACGACCCCCTCCTGTGAAAATGGGATAGCGGAGCGTCCGCAGACGCTCCGCTATCCCGAAATTAAAAATAAATTTTCCGCTGATAATGGCTAGAGCAAAGCGGAAGCCCTTCCAAATCATCCTGCTGTGCAAAGCATTATTCTGCCGCGTCCGTCACACGGACAGGGTAGCCTGTCCGCACACAGCGCACCGCGTAGCGGGAACCGCCGCCGGAGGTGCAGGTGAACAGGGTCAGATCCCAGTTGTCCGTCTCGGTATCGGTGGTCATCTCCTCGATCTGGGTGGGGCGCAAAGTCTCCACGCTCTCCACCTCATAGCTCCAGCGCAGACCGTCTGCATCCGTAAAATAGACCGAACTGCCGATGGCCAGCCACTTGATGGGGCTGAAGTGCATTGCGTAGTTGTGGCCGCAGATCACAAGATCATCGCCATAGGTGGTGCCGCTGTACCGCCCGGGGGCGATCTTCAGCCCGGCGTAGCTCCACTGCGCCATCACCGGCAGCTCCCGTTCTACCGCCGGGATGGAAAGCACCCCGATGTAGTCCCGCCCTTCCACCTCCACGGTGGTCATCTCCTGCGTCGGGTCCAGCACCGGCTGCGGGGCTGCAGTCTCGTTTTCCTGCTGGTGCTCCGTAATGGTCTTTTGCATGGTCTGCTCCAGCTCGCCCAATACTTCCTGCGAAGCCTTTTCTGCCCGGGCGGCATCCCACCGGTTGTAGCCCAGCAACCCGGCGGCGCATAAGATCAGCACAGCACCCAGCACCATGCACAGCCTGCCGATTTTCCGTTTCATTGCATTCCACCCTTTATTATATAATAGTATCATCTGCTTCAGTATACCATTCCCCGCTCCGGTTTACAACCGTTCTTGCGGTCGTTTTTTATCGGGCAGCAGCGCGCAGACCAGCCGCACCATCTGCCCGGTCAGGGGCAGCCACACCAGCGCGCACAGTACGTTGAATAAGGTGTGTGCGTTGGCGATTTGCCGGGCGATCACGGCCCACTCCACCCCTGCGGGCGAGCACAGCCGCACCAGCGCCGCAAAGGGCTGCAAGAGTGCGCAGCACACCGCCGCGCCGCTCAGGTTAAAAATGGCGTGGGCTGCCGCCACCCGCTTGGCGTCTCTTCCCTGCCCGATGGCGGCAAGCACCGCCGTGATGGTGGTGCCGATGTTATCCCCCAGCAGAATGGGAATGGCCGCCGTCAGCCCCAGCAGGCTGTGCACGCCGTCTGCCCCGGGCTGCGCCGCCATGCTTTGCAGCAGCGCCACTGTGGCAGAGCTGCTTTGCACCGTTAAGGTCATGCAGACACCCGCCAGCAGCCCGTGCATGGGACTTTGCCGCACCCGGGCAAGCTCCAGCCGGAGCAGAGGGCTTTGCAGCAGCGGCTCCATGGCGCTGCGCATCACAGTAACGCCTTCGAACAGCAGCCCAAAGCCGAACACTGCCTCGCCCACGCAGCGGCCCCGCCAGCCTTTACAGGCCAGACAGAGCAGCACCCCGCCAAACAGCAGCAGATACCGCCAGCCTTCCACCTGAAACGCCAGCAGCTGTGCCGTGACTGTTGTGCCGATGTTCGCCCCGAACACCACCGGCACCGCCTGCCGCAGCTGCAACAGCCCCGCCGCCAGAAAGGCAATGACCATAACCGTGACCGCTGAGCTGCTTTGCAGCACCGCCGTTACCGCAGCACCAGTCAGCAACCCTGCCACCGGGTTTGCGGTGCACCGCGCCAGCAGGCTGCGCAGACGCCTGCCCGCTCCCTGCTGTACTGCCCTGCACAGGCTGTCCGTCCCATATAAAAACAGCGCCAATCCGCCGAATACCTGTAACAACACTTGGAATCCCTGCTCCATCCGCGCCCTCCGTTTCTGCCTGTCCTTTATTTCTATGCAGCGAGAGCCGGTTTGCGCATTGACAAAACCTACAAGTTTTTTGTGAATTTTTGTTTAATATTTCCCCATTTCCTTGCAATCCGGCAGCAAAAGGAATATGCTTATCAGGCGTTAATACTTAACAACTGTTAAGTATCCAAAAAATGCAAACGAGGAGGGACTGTCGTGTCCGAGCCAAGCACCCCCAGCTTTCAGGGGATGTGCCACTATATCGGGCAGCTGAGCAAGGCATCCAAGGCCGGGATGCGGGCGGCGCTGGCCGATTGCCCCAAATGCCACTTCAATATGCTGGAAGGCCTGCTGCACGCCATCAACTGTCACGGAAAGGACGGTGCCATTTATGTCTCCGACCTTGCCCGGGAGATTCGTCAGCCGCTGCCGGCGGTCTCGCGCGGGCTGCGGCTCATGGAGCAGGACGGCACCGTGGTGCGGGAACCGGACCCCGCCGACCGCCGCAAAACGCTGGTGCGCATCACCCCCAAGGGGTACGAGCTGTGCCACCAGTGTGAGCAGGCTCTGCGCAACTACTTTGCCAGCGTGCTGGCACGGTTAGAGCCGGAGCAGGTAGCCCAGATGGACGCGCTGCGCGGCGCGCTGATGGATGCCATTCTTGCGGAAAATGCCGCGCGCAACATTAACCCGAAGGGAGAAACGAACCATGACAAAGATCTTTAAGCAGCTGGCCCGGCACTGGGCAGTCTGCCTTGTGGTGTTCGCACTGCTGTTCGTGCAGGCGTACTGCGACCTTGCCCTGCCGGACTACACCAGCAAGATCGTGGACACCGGCATCCAGCAGGGCGGCATTGAAAGTCCCCTGCCCCAGACGGTGCGCCAGAGTACGCTGGACGCGCTGAGCCTGCTGATGAGCGAGGAGGATGCGCAGAAGCTGCAAAACGCCTACCAGTACTACCTGCAGGACGATGGCGTATTGCAGCTGCGCTCCGACCTGACCGAGGACGAGCGCACCGCACTGGAAGATGCTGTGACCACCCCGGACATCGTGCTGTATATGGCTGCCGCACAGGCCGCCAACACCCCCGCTGGACAGAACAGCATGGGCATGACCGGCCTTGCCGAGACGCCCTCTGCCGCTGCGGACGCGGACACTGAGACCGTCACCCCTACGGCAGCGAATCTGGACACTGTTTGCAGCCAGTTTGCCGCCATGAGCCAGATGCCCGGCTTTGACCGCAGTATGCTGCAAAAGCAGCTGGACGGTGCCATGAGCCAAATGGACAGCACCCTGCTGGAAAACCTGAAAAGCCAGTCTTTGCTGCTGGTGCAGCTGGAATACGAGGCGCAGGGCGTTGCGCAGGATGTGCAGATGGGTTACCTCTTCCGGGTGGGCGGCCAGATGCTGGCGCTCACCCTGCTGATGGTAGCCGTGGCTGTGGCCGTAGGCTTCCTTGCCTCCCGGGTATCTGCCGCCATCGGCCGCGACCTGCGCCGGGAGACCTTCTCCAGCGTTATCGGCTTTTCCAATGCGGAGATCGAGAATTTTTCCACCGCCTCTCTCATCACCCGCACCACCAACGATATCCAGCAGGTGCAGTTCGTCTGCGTCATCCTGCTGCGCATGGTGGCCTACGCGCCCATTCTGGGCATTGGCGGCGTGCTGCACGTTGTAGGCAGCAGCAGCGGCCTTTCCTGGATCGTGGTGCTGGACGTGGCACTGCTTTTGTTGCTGCTGCTCTTCCTGATGAGCGTTGCCATGCCCAAATTCAAGGTGATGCAGCAGCTGGTGGACCGGCTGAATCTGGTCAGCCGCGAAATTTTGACCGGCATCATGCCGGTGCGCGCCTTCAGCCGCGAAAAGTTTGAGGAGCAGCGCTTTGACAAGGCCAACCGGGAGCTGATGGGCACCCAGCTGTTCACCAACCGCGCTATGGTGGCTATGATGCCCTTTATGACCCTGATCATGAACGGCACCAGTCTGCTCATCGTCTGGTTCGGCGGCAAGGCCATGGATGCCGGCACTATGCAGGTGGGCGAAATGATTGCCTTTATCACCTACACCATGCAGATCGTCATGTCCTTCCTGATGCTGGCCATGGTGGCCGTCATGCTGCCCCGCGCCGGTGTGGCTGCGGATCGTATTGACGAGGTCATCCGCACCAAGGCCACCATCCGCGACCCGGATGAAGCCGCCGCAAAGGCTGCACAGGCGCACACCGACTGGCAGGGAGTGGTGCAGTTCGAGGACGTGAGCTTCCGTTACCCCGGTGCAGACAGCGATGCGCTGGAACACATCAGCTTTACCGCAAAGCCCGGCGAGACTACCGCCATCATCGGCTCCACCGGCTGCGGCAAGTCCACCCTGCTCAACCTGATCCCCCGCTTTTACGATGTGACCGGCGGCAAGGTGACCGTGGACGGCATTGACGTGCGCGAGATGCCACAGGCACAGCTGCACGACCTGCTAGGCTATGTGCCCCAGAAGGGTGTGCTGTTCAGCGGCACCATTGACAGCAACCTGAAATTCGGCGGCGAGGATATCACCGACGCACAGGTGCACAAGGCCGCCGCCATTGCACAGGCCACTGATTTTATCGAGGCAAAGTCCGAAAGCTATCAAAGTCCCATTGCGCAGGGCGGCTCCAACGTATCCGGCGGCCAGAAGCAGCGGCTTTCCATTGCCCGGGCAATTGCCAAAAATCCCAAGGTCTATCTGTTTGACGACAGCTTCTCGGCGCTGGACTACAAGACCGATGTAACGCTGCGCCGCGCTTTGAAGGCACAGACCGACAACGCCACTGTGATCATTGTGGCACAGCGCATTTCCACCGTGCTGCACGCAAACCAGATCCTTGTACTGGACGAAGGCAGACTGGTGGGCAAGGGCACCCACGCCCAGCTGATGGTCAGCTGCCCGGAATATCAGGAGATCGCCCGCAGCCAGCTGAGCCAGAAGGAGCTGGCGCTGGATACCCTGAATACAGAAAAGGAGGGTGAGTGATATGCCCAGACCCGGACGTCCCACCACCGAGCGCGCCAAGGACTTTAAAGGCACGCTGCGGCAGCTCATCCGCACCATGAGCCACTACAAGCTGCCCCTTGCGGCAGCCATGTTGTTTGCAATTCTTTCTACCATCTTCAACATTGCAGGCCCCAAGGTGCTGGCAAAGGCCACCACCGCCCTTGCCACCGGCTGGATCGCCCGGCTGCGTGGCACCGGCAGCATCGATTTTGTGTATATCGGCCGTATCCTGCTGTTTTTGCTGGGGATGTACCTGCTGAGCAGCGCCTTCAGCTTTATTCAGGGCTGGCTGATGACCGGCCTTTCTCAGAAGGTCTGCTACGACTTCCGTCGCCAGATCAGTGAAAAGCTCAACCGCCTGCCGCTGGCGTACTTTGAAAAGCGCACCGTGGGCGAGGTGCTCTCCCGCATCACCAACGATGTGGACACACTGGGCCAGAGCCTGAACCAGAGCATCACCCAGCTGATCACCAGCGTGACCACCATGATCGGTGTGCTGGTGATGATGCTCTCCATCAGTCCCCGCATGACCCTGATTGCTCTGCTGATTTTACCGGTATCGCTGGCACTGGTGCTGGTGGTGGTCAAGTTCAGCCAGAAGTACTTCAAGGCACAGCAGGCCACGCTGGGCGTGGTCAACGGTCAGGTCGAGGAAGTCTACGCCGGTCACAACGTGGTCAAGGCGTTTAACCGCGAGGCCGTGGTACTGGCAGACTTCAACGCCGCCAACGATAAGCTGTACGAATCCGCATGGAAGAGCCAGTTCCTCTCCGGCCTGATGATGCCCATCATGAACTTTGTGGGCAACCTGGGCTATGTAGCAGTGGCCATCGTGGGCAGCATTTTTGCTGCAAACGGCGTTATCACCATTGGTGATATTCAGGCCTTTATCCAGTACGTCAAAAACTTTACCCAGCCCATCCAGCAGCTTTCGCAGGTGTCCAATATGCTGCAAAGCATGGCTGCTGCTGCAGAGCGGGTGTTCGAGTTTTTGAACGAGCCGGAGGAGGCGCAGTTGGCCGACCCTGCCCGCCGCGCCGATCCCGCCGACATTGACGGACAGGTCACCTTTGACCATGTGCGCTTCGGCTACACCCCGGACAAGACCGTCATCCACGACTTCAGCTGCACGGTGCAGCCCGGCCAGAAGGTAGCCATCGTAGGCCCCACCGGTGCGGGCAAGACCACCATGGTCAAGCTGCTGATGCGCTTTTACGATGTGGATGCCGGTTCTATCACCCTGAACGGCCACAATGTGCGGGACTTTGACCGCAGCGCCTTGCGCGAGGGCTTTGGCATGGTGCTGCAGGACACATGGCTGTTTAAGGGCACCATCATGGAGAACATCCGCTACGGCCGGCTGGACGCCACCGATGAAGAGGTGATTGCTGCCGCAAAGGCCGCCAACGCCGACCACTTTATCCGCACCCTGCCCGGCGGCTACCAGATGGAGCTGAACGAGGACGCCTCCAACGTCAGTCAGGGACAAAAGCAGCTGCTCACCATCGCCCGCACCATTCTGGCAGATAACCGCATCCTGATTTTGGACGAGGCTACCAGCAGCGTGGATACCCGCACCGAGCAGCGCATCCAGACCGCCATGGACCGCCTAATGGAGGGGCGCACCAGCTTTGTCATCGCCCACCGCCTTTCCACCATCCGGGATGCCGACCTCATCCTTGTGATGCGGGACGGCGACATTGTGGAGCAGGGCACCCACGACCAGCTGATCGAGGCAGGCGGCTTCTACGCTGACCTGTACAACAGCCAGTTCGAGGATGTGGTGGATTAAAGCACCTGTCATCACAATATAATTGCAAAAAGAGCACCTGTTGCCTTTTTAGGGCAATAGGTGCTCTTTGTTTTACCCTCTCAGTCATCGCTGCGCGATGCCAGCTCCCCCGAGAGGGGGAGCTTTTCAGCAGCTGCCGGTGCCAGCTCTCCTGAAGGGAGAGCTGGCACGAAAGTGTCTGAGAGGGTTTTCGTCTTTTCTTTATGATTCCTCCACCGGTTCCAGCTTCAGGCCGAACAGCTTTTCCGAGAGGGACGGCAGCTGTTGCTGCAAGGCGCGGACATAGGCCATTACTACCGGATCCTCGCGCTTTTGCCCCAGCACAACGCCGAAGCGGTGTCCCCTGCCCCAGTCCAGTACCCGCACAAAACTGAGGTCCGGCCTGCGGTAATAGACCGCCGGGACCATCTTGAGTGCCGGGTCGCCGTAGGCCGCACTGCGGATACCGCCCACCGGCGTAAACTCCACCCCTCGGTCCATTCCCTCCTGCAGCAGGCTTGTTTCGTAGACAGTCTGGTACATCTCCTTGATGGGTAGCCAGCGATATTGCAATGCCTGTTCCAAGGTCAATCTGCCCACCGGCATATCAGCGGGCGGGTGGATGGGGATGCAAAGTTCTGGCATATAGAACAGCGGCACAAAGGTAAGCCCCTGCGCGTAGAACTCTGCACTTTCCAGCTGGAAGGAAAGATCCATCTCCCCTTTTTTCAGGCTGCGCCAGACCTCGCTGCGGTTGGCACACCACCCCAGAATGGAGGTATACTGCAGGCACAAGTCACTTGTCAGGGAAAACAAGTCGTATGCGAACATCCGCATTGCCTCATGGCAGCCTGCAATCACCAGATGCCGTTCCGGCGGTTTTTCCTGCTGTTGCACCGCGCGGGCGTGGCACACCGCCTGCTGATACAGAGCCACCAGCTGCTTTGCCTTGGGGTAAAAATCCTGTCCCGCCGGGGTCAGCACCACCCGGCGGGGCACGTGCTGGAACAGCTCGAACTGCAGCTGCCCTTCCAGCGTGCGGATCTGCTGCGAAAGTGCCGACTGGGAAAGATACAGTGCCTCTGCCGCCGCAGAAAAGCTGTTCAGTTCCACGATCTTTACAAAGCCTTCCAGTGCGCTCTCGTTCATGCTTTTCTCCCTCCCGCAATACATTAGGTTGGCCTAAATTATAATATAAAAAATATGAATTGTAAACAGCACCCTTCTACGCTACAATTGTTAAGGATTCCGCAAAGTGCCTTTTACTTTGCTGCACGATAAGAAGGAACACAAAGAAGAACAAAAAGAAAGAGAGCGTACCTATGAACAAGATTTCCCGTAAGGGCTTTATCAAGATCGCCGCTGCCGCCGCCATGAGCGGTGTGACCGCCGGTGCTCTGGCTGCCTGCAATTCCGCTTCCGGTTCTGCCTCCACTTCCGGTGCTGCCGGTCAGTACATCCCCGGCACCTACGAGGGCACTGCCGAGGGTATTTCCTCCACCGTCAAGGTCACTATGACCTTCTCCGACAGCGCTGTCACCGACGTGGTGGTGGATACCTCCGGCGAGACCGCTTCCTTCGGCGCTGCCGCTGCCGATGAGCTGCGCGAGCAGCTGCTGGCTGCTGGTTCTGCCGAGATCGACGGTGTTTCCGGTTCTACCATCACCTCCGACGCCGTGATGAAGGCTGCCAAGAGCTGCTACGCACAGGCTAAGGGCGAGGCCGTGGTCTCCAGCGTGCAGCTGCCCACCGGCGATGAGAACGACTGGCTGGGCAAAGAGCCTGACATCGACGAGGCCGCCATCACCGAGACCGTGGACACCGACATCCTGATCGTGGGCGCTGGCAACGGCGGTATGTTCGCTGCCGCTTATGCTGCTGCCAACGGCCTGAACTTCCGTGTTATCGAGCAGAACGCCAACGTGCAGGACACCCGTCACTGGTACGGCGCTGTTGATTCTGCTGCCGCTAAGGAGGCTGGCGAACCCGCCACCGATAAGGCAAAGCTGCTGAGCGAAATCTCCCGCTATGCCTCCGGCAAGTGCGACCAGCGCGTTGTCAAGACCTGGATCAACGAGTCTGCCGCCATGCACGACTTCATGCGCAGCATTCTGGAAGATAAGTACGGCTGGGTGTGCGATTTCACCTCCGGCAGCGAGGCTGCATGGCCTGCAGAAAATGCCGAGCACAACACCGACTACCTCTACCCTGTGCAGGAGCACAACTACATGGCCAGCGAGCGCGAGTCCGGTCTGGCTCGCAATGAGCTGCTGCTGCAGTACATCCAGGAGCTGGGCTACGATGTAGACTTCAAGACCAGTCTGGCCAAGCTGGAAAAGAACAGCGATGGCCGCATTACCGGTATCATCGCCCAGAGCACCGAGGATGACCACTTCATCCGCTACAACGCCAATCAGGGCGTGCTGCTGGCCTGCGGCGGCTTCCCCGGCAACCCCTACATGATGGAGCAGCTGGACCCGCTGGGCACCAGCGTGACCACCGCCTGCTCCTACTCCCCCGCCGACAAGGGCTACGGTATCCGCGCTGCCGTGTGGGCAGGTGCTAATCTGGACAAGGAAGCCGCTCCCATGCTGTTTGACCGCGGCATCGTTGCCCCCGGTGTGGACGCCGGTTATGTGGACAGCGACTCCGCCTTTGGCGGCAAGGCTTTCCCCGGTAAGATCCGCCAGTACAACCCCGGTACTCAGCCCTTCCTGAAGGTAAACCGCAACGGCGAGCGTTTTGCCAACGAGAGCTGCCCCTACAACGATATCGTCTACGCTGCCGCCCACCAGCCGGGCCGCGTCTACGCACAGATCTGCGATGCTAACATTCTGGAGGATGCAAAGCGCTTCCACACCATCGGCTGTTCTGCCCAGACCCGCAACGGCGGTGAGAAGTACATTCAGGGCAAGATGGACGAGGCTATCGAGGCCGGTGCATTGTTCAAGTGCGATACGCTGGACGAGCTGGCCGACAAGATGGGCTTTACCGGCGCTGCCAAGGATACCTTCCTTGCTACCGTGGAGCGCTACAATGAGCTGTACGATAAGCAGAACGATGAGGACTTCGGCAAGCCCGCTTACCGCCTGAGCGCCATTCGCACCGCGCCCTTCTACGGCTGCTGGCTGGGTGCTTCCCTGCTGACCACCGAGCAGGGCATCGCCATCAACGAAAAGGGTCAGGCTCTGGACACCAACAATCAGCCCCTGGAGGGTCTGTACATCACCGGCGATATGTCCGGCAGCTTCTTTGCCAACAACTACCCCTGCCTGATGGCCGGTGTGGCTATGGGCCGCACCCTGACCTTCGCCATGAAGGCCATCAAGCAGATGGCAGGTCTGGAGAACACCTGATAAAGCGCTGTTCTCCGACATACTCTAAGCGTTTCTTCTTTTCTTCTTTTTCATGTGAAGAGGGGCGGTCCCATTTGGGGCTGCCCCTCTTTGCTTTTTTTACCCCGCACGCCCCCTACACAAATGGCCGCGATTGTGCTATGATAAGGCTGAAAACCGGGCAGTTCATTCCCGCCCGGTCAGAGATCGAGGTGTTTGTACAAATGTCGGATATTCTGGATACCTTACGGCAGGAAGGGGTGGACCCCGCCCTGCTTACGGCGGTGCAGGAATACCGCGCCGCCCATCCGCTCAGCGAGGTGCTGCGCCCGCGCATCCCCGCCCCTGCCTTTACCTACTACGGCAAAGAGGTGTGGGAGCAGGCGCTGGCGGCTATCCTCTGCGGCGAAAACCTGCTGCTGGCCGGCGGAAAGGCCACCGGCAAAAACGTGCTGGCCGAAAACCTTGCCGCCGCCTTTGGCCGCCCCGCATGGGACATCTCTTTTCATGTAAACATGGATGCCGCCTCCCTGATCGGCATGGATACCTTTGCGGGCGGGCAGGTAGTGTTCCGTCCCGGGCCGGTGTACCGCTGCGCACAGTGCGGCGGCTTCGGCGTGCTGGACGAGATCAACATGGCCAAAAACGAGGCGCTGGCGGTGCTGCACGCGGTGCTGGACTTCCGCCGCGCCATCGATGTGCCCGGGTACGACCGCATCCCGCTGGCCGAGGAGACCCGCTTTATCGCCACCATGAACTACGGCTACGCGGGTACCCGGGAGCTGAACGAGGCGCTTACCTCCCGCTTTGCGGTGGTGCAGATGCCCACCATCACCCAAGATAATCTGGAAAAGCTGCTGCGGGCGCAGTTCCCGGATCTTACCGCAAAATATGTGCACCAGTTTGCGCTGCTGTTTCTGGACCTGCAGAAAAAGTGCGACAGTGCAGAAATTTCTACCAAAGCGCTGGATCTGCGCGGTATGCTGGACGCGCTGCGGCTGATCCGCAGGGGCATCCCCGCCGGGGCGGCGCTGGATATGGGCATCACCAACAAGGCCTTTGACTCCTACGAGCAGGGACTGATCCGGGACGTGATCGCCGCGCGCATCCCGGCCAAGCTGGATGCCGGAAAGCTGTTTGCCTGATGGACGCCCAAAGCTACACCGCGCAGGAGCGGCGTGCGGCCAATCAGGTCTGGGCCGCTGCCGGAGCCTACGGCTTTGAGCCGCTGTTTCTGGCCCGCAACACGGACGGCACCATTGATTTTTACATGAACTGCATCGTAGGGCTGGTGCATAAATACTACGGTGACGCGCTGATCCGGGACATTTTTTCCGCTTGGGAGGGCGATGTGCGCCAGCCCATGCTGGACGATATGGCGTGGCTGTACTTAGAAAACGCGGCCTACCGGCTGGAGCTGCCCCGCCGCCCGGTGCTGGAGGCGCTGCGGTTTGCCCACGCGGACTACTTTTTTGCCATCCAGTACAAGCTTTCGCGGCAGGAGTGGATGGCGAAAAACCAGCTGGTGTACACCATGCAGGCTGCGCGCTGGCGCAAGGTTCTGGGACACACCGCCCCGGTCATGACCCCTTACGAAAGCAGCCTTGCCGCCGCGCTGGAACCGGAGACCGTACCGGAACCAGCACAGCTCAAAAACGACCTGCTGGCGCTGTTTGCAAAGTTCGCCCTGTTTGACGGCAAGGTGCGCCAGAAGCCCGCACTGCATCTGCGGCTGCAAGGCTTTTGGGCAAAGCTTGCCACCAAAACCATGCCCACCCAGATGATCAAAACCGACCGGGTGACAGTGGAGCATTCCGGTGCGGTGGATGCCACAGGCAGCGGGCTGGCGGTGAACAAGCGCCGGGCAAACATCACCCTGAAGCAACGCGCCGCACAGGATCGCGCCTACATTGAAAGCTGCTTTGGGCGCTGCTTCTACCCGCCGGAGCAGCTGCGCAAGACCGAGCAGGAGCTGTGCACCGGAGTGCATCTGGGCTGTCATTTGTGGTTCAGCGCCGGTGTACCCAGCCCGGCGCAGGCGCCCACCCCGGAAGCGCGGCAGCTGGCACAGCAGGCAGAATTGCAGGCCGAACGCAACCGCGCCTACTATGCAAAAAATCAGGAGCTGCACCGCAGCGTGGTGCTGCGCCTTACCGAACAGATCCGCAACTGTATTCTGGTGCATCAGCAGCCCGACCAGCGGGTGGCGCGCAGCGGCAACCTGTGCGCCGGGCGGGTGTGGCGCGCCCCTTACCTGAACGATAGCCGGGTGTTTTTGTGCCCGGAGGAGGAAAACTGCCCCGCCTTTACGGTGGACCTGCTGCTGGACGCCTCCGCCTCCCGCCTGCACTGTCAGGAGGTGATTGCGGCGCAGGGTGTCATTCTGGCCGAAAGCTTGGCCAACTGCGGTATTCCGGTGCGAGTAAGCGCCTTTAGCAGCCTGCGGGGCTATACGGTACTGCGGGTATTGAAAAGTTTTACGGACAAGAACCGGCAGAACATCTTCCGGTACTTCGCCTCAGGCTGGAACCGGGACGGTCTGGCACTGCGAGCTGCGGGCGATCTGATTCAGTACGCCCCCGGCCCCGCCCCGCGTCACCTGATGATCCTGCTGACCGATGCCAGCCCCAACGACAGCCGCCGCATTCCGCCCACAGCAGAGAACCCGCTGGGCTGCGCCTACGAGGACGCCGCCGGTGTGGCCGATACCGCCGCGCAGGTGCGCACCTTGCAGCGGCAGGGCGTGCGGGTGTCTGCCGTTTTTATGGGCGAGGACAGCAGCGCCGGTGCCGCCGCGCAGATCTACGGCAAAAATATGGCGCGCATCCGCGGCATGGATCAGCTTGCCCGCGCAGCCGGACGGCTGATCCAGAACGAGATCCGGGAGCTTGGCGATTGAAGAAATATAAAATGACCCCTGTGGGAGCAACTCCTGCCTTAGCCGGCATCTCCCGCAGGGGTCATTTTTCACAACCGCTTATCATAAAGCACAACCATGCTTTGAACTTCTGTTTGCTCTATGCCATAAGCTTTTGCAAAATTTTGTCGTTTCGAAGAAACTTGCAGTTGTTTTTTCCTCAAAAGTATGCTATACTACGTTCAGAGAAGTTTTATACAGCCTGTCGGCCCGATCACCCGGCTGGCACTTTTTACAACGTTTCGCTGTTTGCTTTTTAGGAAGGAGATCAACCATGGACGCTTCCCGTTATTTTGACGCCATGCACAACGCCATGTCCACCCTGCACGCCGGTGCACAGCTGCTGCTCACCATCCGTTTGCAGGACACCTGCGGCAACGATGCCTATCTTGAAGTAAAACAGCTGCCCGGGGAGCAGAGCGCCCTTGTGTGCTACTCCACCATGGGGCGGCGCTGCCTGAATTTTCAGCTGTTCCGCAAGGGCTGGCAGCTGTGCCACAATGCCGATGGGCAGCTGACCGGGCGTTTTCCGTCCAGCGCCGACAGCCTGCTGAGCCAAACCGACTTCCGCGCCTACTGCCGGGAGGATCGGCTGGATGCCGCCCGCACCCAGCGCCTTATGGAGGAGCTGGGGCAGCGCGCCGGGACCAACTATGTTGGCTCCATCCCGCAGAATGCCCGCACCGGTGCACAGATCACAGTGGAAAGTCACCTTGGCTGCGGTGCACGCTGGAGCTACTGGAATCAGGACGCTTCCCCCTGCCTGCCGCTGGGCGCAATTTTGTACTGGCTGGCTGATTTTCTGGCTGGGAACGAGCGCCGCGCATTGCAGTCTGACCCGCAGGCCGCTGCACTGGCTGCGCAGTGGCTGGCAAAGGACACCGCTGTGTTCTTTTGCCCCTCCCCTGCCCTGACGGTATCCCCCGCAGCCGGTCACAGTGTCCCGGCTGCACGGCGTACCCGCCCCGCCCCGGTGCCTGCTGCACGCAGCAAGAGCTGGCAGAGCGTTCTGGCCGCCATGGCTGCGGTGTAAGTAAGGTGTATCTATTTTTTCATGTGCTATATATGCTGTTGTCCTGCGCCCTCATCAGTCACCTGCGGTGACAGCTTCCCCCGACCGGGGGAAGCCTTTTGTTCCGGCATACACTCAAACAATATTAAACGCGGCTGTTGCACCAAATGATGTGTAACAGCCGCGTTGTCTTTTTCTGCGCATCAGCAGACAGCAAAAAGCACCCCGCCAGCCATTTCCGGTCAGTGGGGTGCTTAGTGCTTATAGTTTACGGTTCAGCTTACGCTGCACAGCACAGGGAGGAAATCACTCCTCGATGTAGCCGTACTGGAAGTACCAGTAGCCGTAGGGGCTGTGCCAGACGCCCTTCAGAGAAGAGCTCTGCAGCCAGAATTCGTTGTAGTAAGCAACGGGGATGCAGCCCATATCCTCCATCAGGATGTCCTCAGCCTTGTGCAGCTGTGCAAAGTGCTCGGCGACATCTGCAACCTTGGAAGCCTCCATAGCAGCATCGAAGTCAGGGTTGGAGTACTTACCATCGTTGTTGCCGTTGCCGGAGCAGAACAGCTCGATCATGTTGGAAGGATCGTTGTAGTCCATGACCCAGCCGTTACGGGCAACATCGTACTCGCCGGCACGGCGAGCAGCGGTGAAGGCAGACCACTCCATCTTGCTGATGGTCAAAGTGATGCCCAGATCGCCCCAAGTCTGCTGCAGGTACTCTGCCAGAGGCACATGGTAGCCGGAATCGTTGGTGCTGTACTCGATGGTGGGGTAGCCCTCGCCATTGGGATAGCCAGCCTCTTCCAGCAGCTTCTTAGCCTCGGCCATATTTGCCTCGTAGTCAGCTGCAATGTAGGGAGAACCGCCGTTTGCGTTGTCGTAGAAGTAGCCCTGCGCGTCCACGATGCTAGGGCCGACCAGGTTGGAAGCAGCAGAGTAGGTGCCCTGCATGATGGTGTTGGCAACGTAGTCGCGGTCGATAGCCAGAGCCAGAGCCTTGCGGACCTTGGCATCCTTGAAGGCATCGCGCTGCAGGTTCATGCTGACGTAATAGGTGCCCAGAATGGGGTCAACATAGAAGTCGCCGCCATCCTCTGCCTTGGTCAGGCTGGGGATCTCGTCGGTGGGCACGTCCTTGATCAGGACAGCCTCGCCGCTGTTATAAGCAGCGAAGCAAGCGGAAGAGTCCTCCAGCAGCAGCAGGGTGATGCTGTCGGAAACGATCTTAGAGCTATCCCAGCCGCCAACGTAGTTGGGGTTCTTGGACAGAACGATACGCTCGGAGGGGGTCCACTCGGTGATCATGTAGGGGCCGTTGGAGACGAAGGTCTCAGCGGAGGTGCACCATGCATCGCCGTTGGCCTCAACGGTAGCCTGCTGCACAGGGCTCATGGATGCGAATGCAGCCATCTTGTCGAAGTAGGAGCAGGGGTAGGACAGCACGATGGTCAGGGTCTTGCCGTCGTCGCTTGCCTTGACGTTCAGCGCATCGGGGTTGGGCTCTGCAGTGGGGTTGCCGTCTGCATCGGGGAAGCCGGCAGCTGCGTCAAAACCATCGATCATGCCCAGGCAGGTCTCTGCGTAGGGAGCTGCGGTGTCGGGGTTGACCATACGCTTGAAGGTGTACTCGAAGTCCTTAGCGGTCAGGTCGGTGCCATCGCTCCACTTCAGGCCGTCACGCATGGTGAAGGTCCAGGTCAGGCCGTCCTCGCTTGCTTCCCAGCTCTCAGCCTGGCCACCAATAACTTCGTTGTTCTCGTTGATGATCAGCAGGGGCTCGAAGATGGTGATGATGGTGTTGGCGCCATCAACAGCGCTGTTCAAAGAGGGATCCAGAGTCTCGGGGTTGGGGCCGTACTGGACGGTGAAGCCAGCGGTGTTGACACTGCCGGTAGAAGAACCAGCAGCGGAAGAAGCAGAACCGGAGGTTGCGGTAGAACCGGACTTGCTGCCGCCACAGGCTGCCAGACCCAGAGCAGCGGCACCCACGCCTGCAACCTTGAGGAAATTACGACGAGAAATGCGTTTCATAATAATATCCTTCCCTTATATCAAATTTGAGTGTGCCAGGTTCCCCCAGCCGCCTCTATATTCGATCCGGTGCAAATGTACACCGGAGGAACACGAATGATTATAATGCGTTCTCATACCGGTTACAAGCCCAAAACTTGGACTGTAACCATTTTGTGACAACATTTCAGCACTAAGTTGAATTGCTTTCACTTTTTACCGGCGTGAAGTGTTCTCACTTCACGCGGTCAAGGTGATGGCAGGCTGCCCAGTGGCCGGTGGAGACCTCCTTGAACTCGGGCACCTCGTTTGCGCACTGCTCGTCTGCATAGGGGCAACGGGTGCGGAAACGGCAGCCGGACGGCGGGTTCAGGGGGCTGGGCACATCGCCCTGCAGCACGATACGCTTGGACTGGCGGGCCGTAATGGGGTCTGCCACCGGAATTGCGGAGATCAGGCTGCGGGTGTAGGGGTGGATGCTGTGGGTGATCAGCTCGTAGCTGTCGGCCAGCTCCACCATCTTGCCCAGATACATGACGCCGATGCGGTTGGAGATGTGCTTGACAACGCTCAGGTCATGGGCGATGAACAGGTAGGTCAGACCCATCTCCTGCTGCAGATCCTCGAACATATTGACGACCTGAGCCTGAATGGAAACGTCCAGTGCAGAGACAGGCTCGTCACAAACGATGAACTCGGGGTTCACAGCCAGTGCACGGGCAATGCCCACGCGCTGACGCTGACCGCCGGAGAACTCGTGGCAGTAGCGGTTTGCGTGCTCGCTGTTCAGGCCAACGCGCTCCAGCAGAGCGATGATCTTATCGTGGCGGTCCTTTTCGTTCTCGGCCAGATGATGGATATCAATGCCCTCACCCACGATGTCGCCAATGGTCATGCGGGGGTCCAGACTTGCGTAGGGATCCTGAAAAACGATCTGCATCCGGCGGCGGTAGGGCAGCATATCCACTGCGATCTTGTTGTCCTTATCAAACAGCAGGTTGCCGTCATAGTAGATCTTACCGCCGGTGGGCTCGTACAGGCGCAGCAGGGTGCGGCCGGTGGTGGTCTTGCCACAACCGGACTCACCTACCAGACCAAGGGTCTCGCCCTTGCGGATAGCAAAGCTTACGTCATCCACAGCCTGAACGTACTTGCGGTTCTTGCCCACACCGCCGGCGGGGAAATACTGCTGCAGGTGCTGGACTTCGACCAGCGTCTTGTGTTCACTCATTCTGCCTTTTCCCCTTTCTCAAATGCAGCCTTCTGCTGCAGCCAGCAGTAGGTATAGTGGGTATCGCTGAGCTCGGTGCGCGGGGGCATCTTGCTCAGACAGATCTTCATGCAGTTCTTGCAGCGGGGCGCAAAGGGGCAGCCGGCCGGCGGATTCAGCAGGTCCACAGGGGTACCCTCGATGGGCACAAGGCGCTCGTGCTCTGCGGTGTTCAGCTTGGGGATGGAGTTGATCAGACCCTTGGTGTACTCGTGACCCGGCTGGTAGAAGATCTCGTCGGTGGTGCCGTACTCCACGATGTGGCCGGCGTACATGACGGCGATCTTCTCGCACATGGAAGCCACAACGCCCAGATCGTGGGTGATCATGATGATGCTCATGCCCAGCTTCTTGCGCAGATCCTGCATCAGCTCAAGGATCTGTGCCTGAATGGTCACGTCCAGTGCGGTGGTGGGCTCGTCAGCGATCAGCAGCTTGGGCTCACAGGCCAGTGCAATGGCGATCATCACACGCTGGCGCATACCGCCGGACAGCTCGTGGGGGTACTGCTTCAGACGCTTCTCAGGCTCATTGATGCCGACCAGCTCCAGCAGCTCCTTGGCGCGTGCCCATGCATCGGCCTTGTTCTTATCGGTGTGCAGGCGGATGACCTCCACGATCTGGTTGCCGATGGTGTACACCGGGTTCAGGCTGGTCATGGGGTCCTGGAAGATGATGGAGACCTCGTTGCCGCGGATCTTGCGGAAGTCCTTCTCCTTCATGTTCTCGATCTCGTGGCCGTTGAACCACACCTTGCCGCCCACCAGCTTGCCGGGATAAGCGGTCAGGCCCATAACGGAGTAGGCGGTGACCGACTTACCGGAGCCGGACTCGCCCACAACGCCCAGAACATCGCCCTGATTCATGGTAAAGGAAACGCCGTTCAGTGCCTTTACTTCGCCCGCAGGGGTGAAGAAAGAAAGGCGTTCTTCTTTAATATCAAGAATTTTCTCGCTCATTTCTGTTCACCTCATCAATTCTTCAGCTTCGGGTCAAAGGCATCGCGCAGGCCATCGCCGAACAGGTTGAACACAAGGATCATCACGCTGATCATCAGTGCGGGTGCGATCAGCAGATGGGGGTAGGTGTTCATGCCCTTGACGGCATCGGTAGCCAGAGAACCCAGAGAAGGCAGCGGGGCTGCAACACCCAGACCGATGAAGCTCAGGTAGCTCTCAGTAAAGATGGAAGCCGGGATCTGCAGGGTGGTGGTAACGATCAGGGTACCGATGCAGTTGGTGAGCAGATGCTTTTTGATGATACGGCCGCTGGAAGCGCCCAGTGCGCGGGCAGCGGTAACGTACTCGCTCTCCTTCAGGATCAGGATCTGGCTGCGGACGATACGCGCCATGCCGACCCAGTACAGCAGAGCAAAGATGATGAAGATGGAGATCATGTTGGGGCCAAGGGTCTGCATCCACTTGAAGCCGGGCTGGGTGGACAGCTTGTCCAGCGGATCCTTCAGAGCCATGCCCAACAGGATGATCAGCAGAATATCAGGGATGGTGTACAGAATATCTGTAATACGCATCATGATATTATCCACCCAGCCGCCGGCAAAGGCCGCAACCGCACCATAGGTAGCGCCGATGATCAGCACCAGCACAGAAGCGATCAGACCGACAGACAGGCTGACGCGGGTGCCCATCATGATACGCACAGCGAAGTCACGACCCATACGGTCGGTGCCCAGAATGTGCGGGAACACCTTTTCGCCTGCGTCGATACGCGCCTGCTCGGAGGCAGAGTATTCGAAGGGCTTCAGGTTGTTGCTGCCCTTCATCTGCTCGGAATAGCTGTAAGGCCAGACGGCGGGCAGCAGATAGGCAAAGATAGCAATGGCAATGATGAACACAAAGCTGACCATGGCGATCTTGTTCTTCTTCAGGCGGCGGATACCGTCCTTCCAGAAGTTGACGCTTTCGCGCATGACCACCAGGCTCTGCTTTTCCTCATTGCTGGCGGGCAGAAAATCCTCCGCGTTGAGCTGCAGGCTGAGCGGATTCTTTTTAATGTTTTCCATGAAAATCGCTCCTTTCTCTTACTGCAGTTTGATGCGCGGGTCGATGATCTTATAAAGGATATCCACGATCACGTTTGCAATGATGACCATGCTGGACAGCAGGATGGTGGTGCCCATGATCATGGTGTAGTCACGGTTGGTGATAGCAGACACGAAGTCGCGGCCCAGACCGGGCACGGAGAAGATCTTTTCCACCACAAAAGAACCGGTCATCAGGCTGGCCAGCATGGGGCCGACGTAGGTGATGACAGGCAGGATGGCGTTGCGCAGTGCGTGCTTGAACAGGATCATGAACTGGGACACGCCCTTTGCGCGGGCAGTGCGCATATAGTCCTGACCCATGACGTCCAGCAGGCTGGAGCGCATCAGACGGGTGATATAAGCCGAGGGATAGATGGCCAGTGCGGTGACCGGCATGATATAGGCGGCTGCGCTGTTCAGGCCAACGGTGGGCAGCACCTTCATGTTCATACCAAACTGGTACAAAAGCAGCACGCTGGAGATAAAGCTGGGGATCGCGATGCCGCAGGTAGCAAACACGATAATAACGTTATCCAGCCACTTGCCGCGGTTGTAAGCGGAAATGCAGCCCAGCGGGATGCCCACGCACAGAGCCACCACCACTGCAATGCCTGCCAGACGGCAGGACACCGGCAGTTTGCTGGCGATGATCTGGTTCACGGTACGGCCGCGCTGACGCAGGCTCAGACCCAGATCGCCGTGCAGAAGGCTCTCCATGTAGTTGACGTACTGCACACCCAGCGGCTTATCCAGGCCGTACTTTTCGGCCAAAGCCTGCTGAGCAGCGGCACTGATGGACTTTTCTGCCACGAACGGGCCACCGGGGACCAGGTTCATGACAAAAAAGGTAACCGTGGCCACAATGAAGATACTGAAGATACCCATTGCGACACGCTTGATGATGTACTTTGCCATCGTTTGATGCCACTCCAATCCTATCAATGAATTACTGTTTTTGCTCTCAGGCCGAGCCACACTTTCCCGCAGTCCGCCAGCCTCACACATAACGGACGTCTGTCCTTGGCACGCGGACAGAAAAGCGAATAATAAAACGATGGCATCTTGCGGTTGCATAAACACCATCGTCCATACCCGAGAAACACTCTATCTATTATAAAGACAACCTCGATTTTTGTCAATTTACATGAAAAAAATTCACTTCATTACAGCAGAGCATGAGTGAAATCTTATACTTTATACAAATTTTCTGTTTATTTGTAGGCAAAAGTGCTACTTTTTAGTTCTTTCGGGCAACTGTTCCGTTGACACGTACAATCTGTTCTCCCCTATCAGTACAAAAGGCAGCGTCTCCGCTCCTGAGCCATCCATCCATAAGGGTGCTATTTTTCTCTATATCACAAGCAAAACCACCCGCAGCTCCCTTCTCCGGCACGGTCAATGCCCGGAAAAAGGTACTGCGGGTGGTCATGGGTCGTTTTGCGGGTCAGGAGTACAATTTTGCGGTCAGCTGGGAGTACATGGCGCTCTTCTGTGCCTTATAGGAAGCCATTGCCTGATCAGCCAAGGCAGTGCTCTGGCCGTTGGCGGTCAGCACAGTGCGCATCTGGCTGACGATGCTCTCCACTTCCTTATCGTAAGATGCCTGCATCGCATACAGTCTGCCGCTTCTCGCCAGTGCAATGGAGATTTTGCGCGCCTGTGTCTGCTGAGACTCCGGCAGCGCCTTGTATTCTGCCTTTGCCCCGGCAATGCAGCTGTTCAGCTCCGACTCAGCGCGCGCCTTGACACTGTACAGCTGCTTCAGCAGCGCCTTGACCTCCGTCTCGTAGGCAGCTTCCTGTTTACCGGAAGAGGACGCCGGTTTTTCTGCGGCAGAAGCAGTGCTGGAGCCGGGTGTGCCGGTAGTGTTCTCCTTCTTGCCGGAAGAGGACGCATTGCTGCTCTCCGTCTGGGAGCCAGAGCTCCCCGAGGAAGCGGCAGAACCTGCTTCCTCCTGCGGAGCACTGGCCGCCGCCTCCTGTTCCCCGCCGCTGGATGCAGCAGCTTCGCCGGTCAGCTCCTCCAGCGTGATCTCGCCGCTGAGCAGCTTATCCAGATCATCATCCGTCAGGGTGAACTGCGTGCTGTCTGCCGGGGCATCCGGCAGGGTTTCCGGCAGACTGGCTGCCATGCTGCGAAGATAGAGCAGCACACCAAGGACAGCTGCTGCCAACAATGCCACCAGCGTGCCCAGCACAATCAACACGATTTTCAGGACCTTATTTTTCTTCATATCAAAATCCGCTGCCCGGGCAGAGTACTCCTCCGCCCGGGCAGTTTTCTCCTTACTAATTGGATCAGACCCACATGCCCAAAAACTTTTTGGGCTGATGCAGGGTCGCAGCGTCCAGCTCCTGATCATGGAACAGTTCATCGCCGTTGCGCACGATGCGGGCAGCCGTCTCCTTGCCAAGCAGCTTTTCCAGCTGCTGCACTCCCTGTGCCATACGGGGCGGGCGCTTGTCCGGGGAATGGGTGTCGGTGGAGATGACATGAACCAATCCCCACTGAATGAACTTGCACAGTTTTTTGCACAGCTTGGGCTCCAGCAGTGCCCCTGCATTGATCTGTGCATAAGCACCGGCGGCCACCCAGTCGTACAGCAGAGTGGGGTCCTCCAGCACATAGGGATAGCGCTCGATATGCGCGATCAGCGGCACGATGCCCTGCTGCTGCAGCTGGTACAGCGTCTGCCGGATAAAGTGCGGCTTGTGGGTGGTGGGAAACTCCAGCAGCAGATAGGCGGTATCCCCCATACACAGCGCCCGGGTATCCAGCTCGCACAGACCGGGAGAGAAGAACACCTCTGCGCCCAGCTTGAAGTCAAACTGCATGGGCTGTCCCTCCAGTGCGGCGGTCAGCTGTTCAAAGGCAGCCTGCCGCTTTGCTGTAAAGGCTTCCACCGTGGTACGTTCGCTGTTGAAGTGGCTGGTGAAGGCGATATTGCGCACACCGTCCTCATATTCCCTGCGCAGCAGCTCCAGCGAGACCGCTGTATCCTTTGCGCCGTCATCAATGCCGGGCAGAATGTGACAATGCAGATCGGTCATAACAATGCTTCCTTATTCAGCAACATCAGCCTTCTGGTTTTCGTAGGCATAGTTGTAATTGTAGGCATAGCTGTATGCGTAGCTGGAGCCCTTGAGCGCCTTCTTCATGTCGTAGCGGGTCAGCACGCTGCCCAGCACCCGGACACCGGCATCCTGCAGCTTCTTCACCGCGCCGCGCACTGCATCGGCGGGGGCGTAGTCAGAGCGCACCACGAACATTGCGCCATCCACACAGCGGCCGATGACGGCTGCATCGGTGACCACGGACACCGGGGGTGCATCAAAGATGACCACATCGAACTTTTCCCGCAGGGCATCCACCATGGCCTGCATCTGCGGCTGGCTCAGCATCTCAGAGGGGTTCGGCGGCGGGGTACCGGCGGGCAGGAAGGTCAGATTCATTTCCTTCAGTTCCTGCAACGCCTCGTCCAGCGTGCACTGGTTGGACAGCACGTTGGAAACGCCCTTTACGTTGTGACCGGCCTTCAGATAGCGGTGCAGCACCGGCTTGCGCAGGTCGCAGTCCACCAGAGCCACCTTTTTGCCGCTTTCGGCCAGCGTCAGCGCCAGATTGACCGCCACGTTACTCTTGGACTCTTCCGGCACGGTACTGGTGATGACCAGCGTGTGCACGTCCATGGAGCCTGCCATAAAGTCCAGATTGGTGCGCAGAGACTTGTAGGCTTCCACATAGCCAAAGGGCATCTTTTTATCGGTGATCAGCTGCAGGGTGCGGTGCTCACCTTCTTTTTTCTTTTTACCAAACAGATTCCACATCGTCTTACACCTCCGGGATCAGGCCCAGCACGGGCAGGCCGAGCTTCTTCTGAACATCTTCGTCATCCACAATGGTATCGTGCAGCAGGTGTGCCAGCACCAGCACGCCGCACACCACCACAGCGCCCAGCAGACCGGCCAGCACAACGTACTTCTTGGTCTGGGGGAACACCTTGTTGGGATCGATGATCACATCGCTCACCGCCTTGCAGGAACCGGCTTCCACCTTTTCCACCAGCACATCGGGCACGATGTCGGCAATGGTCTGTGCGATCTCGCCTGCGCGCTCTGCATCGGTATCGGTGACCGTGATCTGCATGATCTGGGTAGAGTCCACATCGGCAACATCCACCATGTCGTACAGCTCGGTGTAGGTCATATCCAGATCCAGTTTGTCGATCACCTCGTTCAGCACGGTGTTGCCCTTGATGATGACCGCATAGGTGCTGATCAGGTTCTTGGCAGAATTGAAGTTATCACTGGTAAAGGTGGAGGAGTTATCCTGCCGGGTATTCACGATCATGTTGATAGAGGCCTGGTACTTGGGTGTAAGCGCAAACACGCACACCAGCAGGCAGATCAGCGCTGCCGCAACAGCTGCTGCCACGATCTGCACGGCATGCGCCCACAGCAGGCGGGCCAGTTCCATCAGATCAATGGTCTCCTCGTCCTCCGTGCTCCGGAGCGACTGTCCCATAGTTGCTTTTTCGTCCATAATAGCGAAACTCACCTTTCTTGTTTTCCGCAGTGCAAGAAATGTACACCGGGTTCCTATAGATACACATTCGTTTTATAATGATAGCACATCTTGTTGTATTTTACAAGCAGCAAATGCCATTTTCTGCCGGCAAATATATGGACAAAATATGCCCTGCCCCGTACAAAAAAGGCATCCGCAGCACATGGATGGCTGCGGATGCCTTCGTTTTACGGATTTTTAGCGAATACGCTTAGCGGGAGCCCTTATCGTAGGGGATACCCTCGGCCTTGGGTGCCATGCTGTTCTTGGAGGTGAAGGCCAGAATGACCATGGAGGCCACAAAGGGCATCATATTATAGATGTTGCTGGACCAGTGCAGCTGCGCAAGGAAGGTAGAGTCTGCAATATTGGCAAGGCTCTTGAACACGGCAAAGAACATGGCCGCGCCAAAGATGTGGAAAGGCTTCCACTGGCCAAAGATCATAACTGCCAGTGCCAGAAAGCCTGCACCGGCCACGCCGACTTCAAAGTTCCAGGTCTGCACCGGGGGCACGATATACGCCAGACCGCCGACGGCGCCCAGCGCACCGGAAAGGATGACACCGGCGTAACGCATCTTGTAAACGTTGATGCCCACCGAGTCCGCAGCCTGCGGGTGCTCGCCGCAGGCACGCAGGCGCAGGCCAAAGCGGGTCTTGTACAGCACGATGTAGCTGACCACCAGCAAAATCAGCCCCAACGGCACGAACACGCTGAGTTCCAGCCCGCCGATGCTGAACAGGAAGGGCTTGTTGGAGTAGTTCAGCTTGGCGCTGCCGCTCTCGCTGAAGTACTTGGAGATGACCACGGCAATGGCGGTAGCCAGCAGGTTCAGTGCCGTGCCGCCGATGGTCTGGTCCGCCTTCAGGTTGATGGAGGCAAAGGCCAGCAGCAGGCTGTAGATCACGCCCGCCAGCGCTGCCACCAGAATGGAGATCAGCACCACAAGGAAGGGCGACAGGCTTGCAGGCAGCATGGTCAGGGTAAGCACACCGGCCACACCGCCGATGACCATGATGCCCTCCAGTGCAATGTTGATGATACCGGAGTGTTCGCTGAACATACCGCCCAGTGCCACCAGCATCAGCACGATACCGTACAGCAGGGTATATTTGATCAGAAGCAGCATATTACTTGCCCTCCTTTTTGGTCTTTTCTGCGGCAGGCGCAGGCTCTGCGTTCACATTGGTCTTTTCGGCATTCCGGAACAGCAGGCTCTGGATCTTGCCGCGGAACAGCATGGAGAATGCGCACAGGTAGATGATGATGCCGCTGATCAGATCCGAGATCTCAGTGGGGTAAAACTTGGTGGACAGGAAGGAGCCGCCGACCGAGATGTGGGAGATGAACAGCGCGGAGAACACGGTACCGATGGGGTTGGAGCTTGCCAGCAGTGCCACCGAGATACCGTTGAAGCCCATGCCCGGCAGGCTGGTGGAGTTCAGCGGGTTCCACTGGGACACGTTGGACAGATAGAACAGACCTGCGCCAAAGCCTGCCAGCGCACCGGCAATGGCCATGGAGAGGATGATGTTCTTCTTCTCGTTGATACCGGCGTAACGGGCGGCGTTCTTGTTCAGGCCAACGGCCTTGAGCTCATAGCCGAAGGTGGTCTTGTTCAGCACCACCCAGATCAGCACAGCCACCGCTGCCGCCAAGAAGATGGCAATGGTGGTGCTATTGGTCTGGAACAGCTTGTTCAGGCCGAAGTCCGGGATCAGGGACTGGGCAAAATCGGCGTTTTTGCTCAGGTTCAAAGTACGGGTGTTGCGCACGTCGTACATGGGGCCGGTACCGTTCTGGTAGATGAGCTCATTTACCAGATACAGTCCGATCCAGTTGAACATGATGGAGGTAATGACCTCGTTGATGTTGAAGTAGGCCTTGAAGAAACCGGGGATCGCGCCCCACAGGCCGCCCAGCACGGCTGCTGCCAGCAGACAGACGAACCAAGGCAGCTTGAGCATGATGGCGCAGTACAGCGCACCGTAAGCGCCCAGCGTATACTGACCGGCTGCACCGATGTTGAACAGGCCGGTCTTGAAGGCAAAGGCCACGGACAGACCGGTCATGATCAGGGGTGCGGCATTGGCAAGCTCCTTGCCCACGCCGTAGGGGGCATCGTGGAAACCGCCCTTGATGATGCGCACAAAGCCATCGCCCCATGCGTGTGCGGGGTTGATGGCTACCAGCACCAGAAAGCCCACCAGCAAACCAATCAGGATGCACAGCAGTGCAGCCAGCACGCTGGTAACAGAGCTTTGCAGACTGCCGCTGCGGGAAAGTTTTTTCTTATTCATGTGTTACTGCTCCTCCTTTCCCTGCTTGCGGGCGCCTGCCATATACAGACCCAGCTCCTGCACGGTGGTGGTCTTGGGGTCAAACTCGCCCACGATCTCGCCCTCGTACATTACAAGGATGCGGTCAGAAAGGTTCATCACCTCGTCCAGCTCCAAGCTGACCAGCAGCACGGCCTTGCCCTTGTCGCGCTCGGCCACGATCTGGCGGTGGATGTACTCAATAGCACCCACATCCAGACCACGGGTGGGCTGCACTGCCACCAGCAGCTTGGGGTCGCGGTCGATCTCGCGGGCAATGATGGCCTTCTGCTGGTTGCCGCCGGACATACTACGCACGGTGGTCAGACTGCCCTGACCGCTGCGCACATCGTACTGCTCGATCAGTCTGTCAGAGTACTCGCGCACCTTATCGGCACGGATAAAGCCGCCCTTCTGGAACTCCGGCTGCCAGTAGCGCTGCAGCACGATGTTGTTTTCCAGACTGAAATCCAGCACAAGACCGTGCTTGTGGCGGTCCTCCGGGATGTGACCCATGCCGTCCTTGGAGCGCTGGCGGATGCTCTCGTGGGTGATATCCTTGCCGTCCAGCGTAAGCTTGCCGCTAGACAGCTTGCTCAGGCCGGTCAGGCCGTAGATGAACTCGGTCTGGCCGTTGCCCTCAATGCCCGCCAGACAGACGATCTCGCCTGCGTGCACCTTGAAGGACACGTCCTTCACCACGTCCTTCTTGCGCTGGTCATTGTGGATGGTAACGTTTTCCACGTCCAGCACGGTCTCGCCGGGGTGCGCGGGCTGCTTTTCCACCTGCAGCTGCACGTCACGGCCCACCATGCGGCGGGAAAGCTCTTCCTTGGTGGTGTCCTTGATATCCACCGTGCCCATATATTTGCCCTTGCGCAGCACGGTGCAGCGGTCGGCCACAGCCATGATCTCGTTGAGCTTATGGGTGATGAACAGGATGGACTTGCCCTCCTTCTTGAACCCGCGCATGATCTCCATCAGTTCGTCGATCTCCTGCGGGGTCAGCACAGCGGTGGGTTCGTCAAAGATCAGGATCTCGTTGTCGCGGTACAGCATCTTCAGGATCTCTACGCGCTGCTGCATACCAACCGAGATATCGCTGACCAGGGCGTCCGGGTCCACCCGCAGGCCGTACTTTTCGCTCAGCGCCATCACCTTTTTGCGTGCCTCGGCCTTCTGCAAAAAGCCCATCTTGTTGGGCTCAACGCCCAGAATGATGTTGTCCAGCACGCTGAAGCATTCCACCAGCTTGAAGTGCTGGTGCACCATGCCGATGCCCAGTGCGTTGGCATCGTTGGGGTTGCGGATGGCAACCTCCTTGCCGTTTTTCAGGATCTTGCCCTGTTCCGGCTGATACAGGCCGAACAGCACGCTCATCAGCGTACTTTTGCCCGCACCGTTCTCGCCCAGAAGGGCGTGTACCTCGCCCTTGCGCAGTTGCAGGGTGATATCATCGTTTGCCTTGATACCCGGGAATTCCTTGGTAATGTGGAGCATCTCGATCACATAATCCTCTGCCAATCTGCTCACTCTCCTTTCGTGCCGTAACGACACCTTTTTCTATACTACAACCCATTATACCTGATTTTTTGCAGTTTGCACACGGCTTTTTGATTTTTTGTCAAAAAGCACAAGTAAAAGTATTACTTTTGTACGGTCTGCATAATTTCCTACCTGTTTCTCCCATACAGGCATACAAAAAGGGCGGGGTGCCCCTGCATGAGCACCCCGCCCCTATTACGGGAGTAATTCCGGGATAGCGATTACTGGATGTAGTTGACCTTGGTGAACTCGCTGACGGTGGGCTTGGTAGCGTCGTCGGAGCTGTTGTCCACAACGAGCTCGCCGGAAGCGATCTTGCTCTTCAGGGCCTCGTACTCGTCCTTGGTGAAGGTCTTGAAGTTCCAGCTGTCATCAGCAGTGGGCAGACCAACATAGTCGCCGTCCTCCAGACCGAAGTTACCGTTGGTAGCAGCGATGTTGCTCCACTCGCCGGCCTCGATGTCGCCCAGAGCAGTGCTGACAGACTCAGACAGACCCTTCATGGCAGAGGTGATGAACGGGTTGTAAGCGTAGCCGTCCTTTTCCACGCCGTTCGCGCCGATGTAGTTCTGGTCAACGTCAACGCCAACAACGTAGCCGTTGTTCTTCAGAGCAGCCTCGACAGCGGAGGTGTAGATGCCGCCGCCGCAGGCAAAGACGATCTGGGTGCCGTTGGCATACCAGCCCTCCATACGGGAGGTGATGTTGGCATCGCCGTAGAACTGGCCGCCGTAGAAGTAGTTGATGTCAACGTTGGTGCCCAGCTCCTTTGCAGCAGCGTCAGCGCCCTGCACGTAGCCGTAGCCGTAACGGATAACGGCGGGCACAGCCATGCCGCCCAGGAAGCCCAGCTTGGTGTAGCCGTCCTTAACAACGGCATAGCCTGCCAGATAGCCTGCCTGCTCCTCCTTGAAGGTGATGCAGTAGCAGTTGGCGGGGATGCTGTCGGTGCCGATATCGCCCTGGGTCACATCGATAGCGATGAACTTGATGTCGGGGTACTGCTCAGCAGCCCATGCCAGAGATGCGCCGTACAGGTAGCCAACGCAGACGATAACGTCGGCGCCGTCGTTGACAGCCTGACGGATCATGGTCTCGCGATCCTCATCGGAAGCATCGGAATCGGGGATGTAGTACTGGCAGTTGTCGCCCATGTAGCTGGAAACAGCAGCCCAGCAAGCTTGGTTGAAGCTCTCATCATCGATCGTGCCAGTATCGCAGGTCAAAGCGACCTTAGCGATCTTCTCAGCGCCGTCTGCTGCGCCGGAAGCGGCGGCAGAGCTGGCAGCTGCGGAAGAAGCAGTGCTGGTAGAGGAAGCGGAGGAACCGCCGCAGGCGGTCAGAGCAGCGGCAGCGGCAGCAGCACCGGCCACAGCCAGAAAGTTACGACGAGAAATCTTCATAAGAAACTCTCCTTTTATTTTAAAAAATTGCGTCAAATGAATGAAATGTGCACTCTGGCACATTTGCTGGCTCAAGTATAGCGGGTGGATGTGACAGATGCAAGCAATTTCCGATTACAAATTCTTTACAAATCCCTTGTATAATTTATAAAAAAGTAATGCTTATTCACCAAATTTCCCCTGCTTGCGCTGTTTTTCGCAGAAGGACAGTTACTTTCCTTCCACGGCGCTGTTGCCCGCCACGTTGGAGGGGCCAAAGCCGAAGGGCAGCAGCTCGTCCATGCTGCGCTCAATGAAGTCCTCCGGGGTCTTTGCCATAATGACGTTCAGCTCCGGCCCGCCAAACTCGAATAGTGCCTGACGGCACACCCCGCAGGGCGAGGTGATCTGCCGGTTCACTTCGCCCCGGCGGCTGCCCACCACCGCGATATCCGTAAACGCGGTCACACCTTCCGCCACCGCCTTGAACAGGGCGGTGCGCTCGGCGCAGCTGGTGGGGGTAAAGGCGGCGTTCTCCACGTTGCAGCCGGTAAAGATGCGTCCGTCCGCAGCGCGCAGCGCAGCGCCTACCATAAAATCACTGTAAGGCGCATAGGCCTTTTCCCGTGCGGCCAGTGCCATGCGGATCAGCTGCTGTTTTTCTTCCATGGTCAGTTTTGTCATGCTGTTTCCTCCTTTTACGGGCAAAAACAGCGCGGCTGTGCCTTGGGGCGGCAGCCGCGCTGGAAAGTTATGCGATCAGTACTCTGCGCCCAGAGCGACCTTCATCATGTCGGTAAAGCTCTTCTGGCGCTCCTCGGCGGTGGTAATGCCGGGGGCCACAAAGCTGTCCGAGATGGTCAGCAGGCAGGCTGCGTTCTTGCCCAGCACCTGCGCGTTGGCAAACAGAGCAAAGCTTTCCATCTCCACGCACAGGCAGCCGTCCTCGTCCCGCAGCTTTTCCCAGTAGGTGGGCTTTGCGTCCGAGGGCTGACGGTAGAACACATCCGAAGAGTGGATGTTGCCCTCGATCAGGGGAATGCCCTGCTTTGCAGCGGAGGCACGCAGCTTTTCGTTCAGGGCTGCGCTGGGCAGGGTGATGTTTCCAGTAAAGCCGCTCTGCACCCGGGCGTAGTTGCTCTCGCTCACAGCGCCGGTGGCCAGCACGGTGTCGAACAGCTTGGCCTTCTCGGTATAGCTGCCAGCAGAACCGATGCGGATGATATTTTCCACGCCGTAGAAGTTGAACAGCTCGTAGGAGTAGATGCCGATGGAGGGCATACCCATACCGCTGCCCATCACGCTGATGGGGCGGCCTTCGTAGGTGCCGGTAAAGCCCAGCATCCCGCGCACGCCAGTCACCTGCCGGACATCCTGCAAAAAGGTGTCGGCAATAAATTTGGCACGCAGGGGGTCACCCGGCATAAGGACTGTCTTGGCGAAATCGCCCATTTCTGCGCTGATGTGAGGGGTAGACATAGATGATCTCTCCTTTTTATTCATGATACTGCAGAGGGGCTTTCCCCCTGCGGAAAAGCCCTTGCTGCTATTTACCGATATTTGCTGCGGTTGAACACGTTCTGCGGTGCGATGTAAGAGCCGTTGCGCCGGATCTCGAAGTGGCAGTGGTTGCCGCTGGAACGTCCGGTGCTGCCCACATAGCCGATGAGCTGACCCTGCTTGACCGACTGACCGGCGTGCACCACCAGCGACAGGCAGTGGGCGTACAAGGTGGTGTAGCCGTTGCCGTGGCTGATGATGATGGAGTTGCCGTAGCCTGTACCCGCACCGGCGCGGTTATAGCCGGCCTTGGTCACCGTACCGCCTGCCGAAGCGTAAATGGGCGTACCGGCGGCGGCGCAGATATCCACGCCCTTGTGGCTGCCGCCGTACCAGCGGGAGCAGTTCCGATAGCCGGGCACCGGCCAGATAAACTGTCCGCTGCCGGTGATATAGGATGCACCAGAGGACACCTTTTTGGTGCCCACCGTAACTTTTTCAGTCACAGGCTCCTTGGTCACCACAGTGCTCAAAATCTGCTGGGAAAGCTGATTGCCATTTGTATCATACACCCGCTGTGCCGTCACAGTGCGGATGCCGTTCTCGCCCGTCTGGGTCACCCGCTTGGTGCCGGAGTTCAGATCATTGGACTTGGTGGTTTCGGTGGTATAGGCGATCTCTTCCTCCCAGCTTTCCACCTTGGTGATGCGCACCTCCAGCGTCTCCTCCTCCCGCACCACGGTCAATGCATCGCCGGGCAGGATCTTGGAGTTCTGGGTCAGGCCGTTTTCCCCATTAGCGGCAAAGCCGGTGTTCATATCGCACAGTTCCTTCACGGTCAGGCCATTTTTCTGGGCAATGGCCCAGATGGTGTCGCCGCTCTGCACGGTGTAGGTCTTTTGTGCCTGCTGCACACCGGAGAGCAGCTGCTCCACCTCGGCTTCCTCCTGAAAGCTCTCGGTGAAGTAGATGCCGTTTTCCAGCGTGACATCCTTGTTGAAGCCCACAGTGGTGTTGGGGTCGTCCGGGTTCTCATAGGGCTCCAGCAGGCTGCTGATGTAGCTTTGCAGGCTGCTGCCGTCCGCGCACACGGCGGTAAGCTCGCCGTCCAGATACAAAGCCGTGCCCTCGCTGATCTGGTCGCCGGAATTCTTAAGGATGGCGTCAGCCACACCATTTTCGTCCATCACGTCGTGGGCGATGGCCACGGAATAAGTAGGCTCCACGGTAAAACGCGCCTGCTCCGCACCGGAATAATTGATACGCTGCTGCACGGCTTCCAGCGCAGAATTGAACACCTCTTCGTTGGCCACATAGCCCACGGTCTCATTGTCCACCTGCACCTCCAAGGCGTAGGGCTGACGGATGGTGGTCTGGAACACCGTTACCATAACGGCCAGCGCTGCCATTGGCAGCACATACATAGCCATGCGGGGCACAAGGCGGATGTTATCAGCGATGCCATGGGCAAGGAAGTGGCCGCTTGCGCGCAGCGCAGCGCCAAAGCCGTTTTCCTTGCGTACCCGGTGTGCGTGGCGCAGCAGCGCCCAGGTGCCCCGCAGGGCAAGCACTACCGGGCCGAACAGATCCCGCAGCAGCTGCGCCGCCCCGGGAAAGGCCATGGATGCGATATTTTTCAGCAGTTCTCTGACCGTTTGCAGCAGACACCGCAGCCCATGCTGCAAGCGGCGTCCTGTGCGGACCACGGCATACTCGGCGGAAAAGCCGATGGCGTACAGCGTCTCGCCCACCATAGGTGCTATGGGATTGTGCAGCAGCTTGTGCCACAGCTTTTCCCAGCGGTGCTGACGCTTGCGGCGAATCCTGTGCCGCCGCAGCACGCCCCGGCATTGGAACTGCGCCCACAGCGAGCGCAGCTTCTGGCGGCGGGGCTGCCGTACAGGCTGCGCAGCAGGCTGCTGCTCCTTTATTTTATCTTCAGTCAACGGGATTTTTCTCCTTCCTGCGCTGCTGCAGGGCATTTTTCCGGCCCGGAACACAACAGCTAGATGGTGTACGTTCCCCTGTTCAAAAGGCCAACAGGGCCTGTACACAATACGCTCTCTTTTTATTATACACTTTGCATGGTTTGAAACAAGCGCTTACATAAAATTTGGCTATTTTTTCACGCAGTTTTCACGAAAAAAGCGCTTCCATATCCGGCGGCAGCGGGCTTTCCACTGTGACGGTGCGCAACTGCAAAGGCATTTCCACCCGGATGCCATCCGGCAGCGGGGTGTATACAGGCACGGCAAAGCTCTGCTTCGCGCAGTGCAGCGCCTGCCGGGCAATGCGCTCCCGGCTGCCGCCGTAAAGATCATCCCCGGCAAGAGGATGGCCGATGGACGCAAAGTGCACCCGGATCTGATGGGTGCGCCCGGTCACCGGCACGCAGGCTGCAAGGCTAAGGCCGTTTTCTTCCTTTATAATAGTATACTCGGTGCGGCTGGGCTTGCCCTCGGGGGTAACGCAGCGCCCGATGATGCTATCGCCCCGGCGGCCGATGGGTGCATCGATCGCTCCTTCTCCCAGCGGCAGCGCGCCCTGCGCGATGGCATAATACAGCTTTGTCACCCCGCCCGCCAACAGCGGCGCGGCGTAGGCGTTTTTGGCCGCCAGTACAAGGCCGCTGGTATCCTTATCGATGCGGTTCACCGGGCGGAAAACCGGGCTGTGGCCGTGGGCAGCCGCCCACGCCGCGTAGCCGTTGGCCAATGTGCCCCCGGGGTAGTTCAGGGTGGGGTGCACCGCCAGCTGCGGCGGCTTTTCCAGCACCACCGCAAAGGCATCCTCGTACACCACCTTGACCGGGATCTCCGGCTGCGGGGTCACGCCGTCCCCCTCCGGCGGCAGGGCAAAGGAGAGCACCTGCCCGGGGAAGATGCGCCGGTTTGCCAGCACAGGCACGCCGTCCGCAAAAAAGCCGCCGCCCCGGAACTTGACCGCCCGGGCGAGATCCGTAGAGACGGCACACTGGCGCAGAAAGCTGCGCACCAGCACCCCATCGTGGGTGGTGGCCGTATCCGGCACGGCAAAATACAGCTGCATGGCCTGCCCTCCCCCTGCAAAATTCACAAAAACACAAATGATATTATAACAAAAATCCGTTTCACTTGCAAATCTTACTTTTTTATGGTATCATGAGGAACGGAAAACGAGTGGAACATACGGCGGCGGGGCGGCTTTGACCGCTCTGAGGAAAGTCCGGGCCTCACAGAGCACGGTAACTGCTAACGGCAGCCGAGGGTGACCTTAGGGAAAGTGCAACAGAAAACAAACCGCCGCAGCAATGCGGTAAGGATGAAACGGCGAGGTAAGAGCTCACCAGCGCATGGGTGACCATGCGGCTTTGTAAACCCTACCGGAAGCAACGCCTATATGGGACGTACAGCGCTGCTCGCGTGTCCCGAAGGCGGCACGAGCCTGTCAGCAATGGCAGGCCTAGACAGATCGTCGTTTAATACAGAACCCGGCTTACGGTCTATCTCGTTTTCCCTTTTGTGTTTTTGCGCTGTCTGCTGTTGCAGGCAGCTTTTTTGTTGCAGCAACGTAAAAAGAGGCCACCGCACAGGATTTGTGCAGTGACCTCTTTGTTGCATGCAAGACTATTGAAAATGCCCGCCGCGTGCGCTTTGGGCATATTCAGCGGAATAATCATTTTTAATTGCAACCCGGGAAAATCTGCGGATTTTCCCGGGTTGCCTTTTCACGGAAAGGGGTTGCTCAGTTCCCGCTTGCGCCCAGGATGGCGTCCAGCACGGTGGAGGCGGCACTGTACAGCGAGCCTGCGGCCTGCTCCACCTGCTCCTGCGTGGGCAGGCTGACGGCGGGCGTCTCGGTGCTGCCGCCCTCGGCGGGAGCAGTCGTTTCCGGCTGGGGCGTCTCGGTGGCAGCGGGCTGCTCGGCGGGCGTCTCCGCGGGCTGCTCGGTGGGCTGCTCAGCGGGCTGCTCTGCAGCCTGCTCCGGCACGCTTTCCGCCGGTACTTCCACGATCACGCTGTCGGCGGGCGTCTCGGGCACAGAGACGGCGGCATCGGGGTCGGTGGTGGGGGTGTACACGTCCGTCTTCTCCGGGGTCTGAGTGGTGGAACTTACCGTGCCTTCGCCGCCCATCACCGCCGCGATCATCTCTTTGGCCTTTGCCACAGAGGCTTCGTCCGGCTTCATAACATAGAGCTTCTGCCCCTTGGCAGAGTAGCACTTGGTGCTGCTGCCGGAGGTGCCAGTAACGGTGTAGCGTTCAATATTCCACTCTGCAAAATCGCTCAGCTGCATGCGCACCAGCGCGCTGATCTGGTTGGTAGAAAGGCTGGTGACAAAGCTGTCGGCAACAGCGTCCAGAATTTTGGTAAAGCCCATCAGCAGCGCCGGGGACTTGATCTTGTTCAGCATGGCGTCGATCACCTTCATCTGGTTGATGCCGCGCTGCACATCGCCGGTCTTGAAGGCGTGGCGCTCGCGGGCAAAAGCCAGCGCAGCCTTGCCATCCAGATGGTTCCAGCCCTCCACAAAGGTGGTGGGGTCGTAGTAACCGGGGCTGCCCACCGAGGTGAACGCCTGATCGGAATACACGTCCACACCGCCCAGCGCATCAACAATGTCGATAAACCCTGCAAAATTGATGCGGATATAGTGCTCCACGTTCACACCGTACAGGTTGCCGAGGGTGTCCATGCTGGTCTGCACACCGTAAAGCCCGGCGTGGGTCAGCTTATCCTTGCTGTTTGTTCCGGCAAGGTCCACATAATAATCGCGCGGGGTGTTGATCAGCACCACCTGCTTGGTAACGGGGTTCACTGCGGCAATGATATTCACATCACTGCGCGCTTTTTCCGTCAGATCGCCGCGGGTGTCCACGCCGCTCAGGTACAGCACAAAAGGCTCTTTGGTGATCTTATTAGCCTCGGCGTTGCTCAAAAAACCGTTGGTCATATTGCCCAGCGCGTCGAGGCCCTGCTGCGCCCACACGCAGCCCATCGCCATGGCGGCGCACAGCACCACCGAGAACGCCCGGGACACTGTGCCTGCAGTTTTGTACTCCTGACAGCGCTTGACCAGCAGCCACAGCAGCACCAGCAGCGCCGCCAGCACCACCAGATACAGCACCGGCAGCATCTGGGTGCGCCACAGCTGCACCAGCGCCAGAACGCTTAAAATTGCCTGTACGATCAGCAAGATCTTCCCTCGTTTCGGGGGCAGATACGCCCCATTTGCCCCGGGCACAGTGCTGCGGGGGGTGTTTTGCTGCGGGCGGCGGGGCGGCGCAGCCTGCTCCGGCGGCAGCTCCGAGAAAAACGCGGCGCTGTCCACCACCACAGTAGCGTCCTGCTGCTCAGCCTTGTGCAAAAGACGATGCAAGGAACGACCGTCCTCCTTGCGGGAATGCTCGTTTTCGTCCAACATGAGAATACTCCTTTTTTCAGTCCACCGGAACGATGGTCAGCACGGCGCGGGCAGGCAGGCAGGTGGCGGTCTGATCCTCCGCCGACAGCCAGCCAAAGCCCTCGCAGATGTGATCCGGGCAGGGCGACTCAATAAACCGCGCTCTGCCGTCCTTTACCTCTATATGCACCGTATAATAACCGGTGTCCACACTGTAAGTTTCGTCCTTTTCCAGCGGAATGTCCAGCACGGCGTTCGCGTCGCCGTAAATCAGCTGTGCAGACAGTTTTCCGCCGGTGGCGTTGTGGCTGCGCACGGCCAGCAGCACCGCTGCGATGGCCAACACCACCACTGCAAACAGGATATTGGTCAAAAGCTTTTTGTTCTTCATGGCTTACTGCTCCCCGGGCTTGAGCTGCTCCAGCTCCGCCAGCCAGAGGGTGGCACAGGCATCGCTGGGCATCCGCCAGTCGCCCCGGGGCGAAAGGGTCACGCTGCCCACCTTGGGACCGTCCGGCAGGCAGCTGCGCTTGAACTGCTGAGCAAAAAAGCGCCAGTAAAAGTTGCGCAGCCACTTGTACAGCACGGCATCCGTGTACTCTGCCCTGCCTGCAAAGGCCACCTTTGCCAGCCGGTAGATTTTTGCCGGGCCAAAACCGCAGCGCAGCACATAATACAGGTAAAAATCGTGCAGCTCGTAGGGGCCCACCAAGTCCTCGGTGATCTGTGCAATCTCGCCGTCCTTGGCGGGCAGCAGCTCCGGCGACACCGGGGTGGCAAGAATATCCAGCAGCACATCGTGCAAAGCAGCGGTGGCAGCAGTCTCAGCTTCGTACTGCACCAGATAGCGCACCAGCGTTTTGGGCACACCGGCATTCACGCCGTACATGCTCATGTGGTCGCCGTTGTAGGTCGCCCAGCCCAGCGCCAGCTCCGAAAGGTCACCCGTGCCCACCACAAGGCCGCCGGTGCGGTTGGCAAGGTCCATCAGCTCCAGCGTGCGCACCCGTGCCTGCCCGTTCTCAAAGGTGACATCCAGCACGGTCTCGTCCTGCCCGATATCGGCAAAGTGGCTGCGCACGGTGTCGGCGATGCGAATTTCCTGAAAGCTTACGCCCAGCTCCCCGCACAAAATTTCGGCGTTGCTGCGGGTGCGCTTGGTGGTGCCAAAGCAGGGCATGGTCACCGCCAGCACATCGGCGGCGGGGCGGTGCAGCTGCTTCATGGCGCGCACTGCCACCAGCAGGGCAAGGCAGCTGTCCAAGCCGCCGGAAATACCAATGACCGCTGTTTTTGCGTGGGCGTGCTCCAGCCGTTTGGCAAGGCCGTCGGCCTGCATCTTCAAAATCAGCTCGCAGCGGGCGGCGCGGCGCTGCGGGTCACTGGGCACAAAGGGCGCGGGGTCGATGCGGCGGGTGAGCACCGTTTCTTCCGGTGTAAGGTCAAATTCCACCGTGACGTAGCCCTCGGCAGTGTACTCAAAGCTGGTGTTGCGGGCACGCTCGGCTTCCATGCGCTGGCAGTCCAGCTCGGTCTCGGCGTGGTCGCCCGCAAAGGGCGCAGTCTCGGCAAGGATGCTGCCATCCTCGGCGATGAGGTCATGCCCGGCAAACACCATGTCGGTGGTGCTTTCGCCGTGCCCTGCCGAGGCGTACAGGTAGCCGCACAGCAGCCGGGCAGACTGGTTTGCCACCAGTGCGCGGCGGTACTCCGCCTTGCCCACGGTCTCATCGCTGGCAGAAAGGTTTGCAATCACGGTAGCGCCCGCCAGCGCGTGGAAGGTGGAGGGCGGCAACGCGCTCCACAGATCCTCGCACAGCTCCACACCCAGCACAAAACTGGGCATCTGGCGGCAGCGGAACAGCAGTGACGTTCCAAAGGGCACCTGCTGCCCGCAGACGGTCACAGTCTGCACCTCGGTGCTGCCGGGGGTGAACTGCCGCTTTTCGTAGAATTCGCCGTAGTTGGGCAAATAGGTCTTGGGCACGATGCCCAGCAGCTGCCCGCGGCACAGCACAGCGGCGCAGTTGTACAACTTGCCGTGCACCAGCAGCGGCAAGCCCACCAGCGCCACGGTATCCAGCGTGTGGGTCTGCGCAAGCAGCCACTCCAGCGCATCCAGTGCGCCCTGCTGCAAGGTGCGCTGCAAAAACAGGTCGCCGCAGGTGTAGCCGGTAAGGCAAAACTCCGGGAAAACCGCCAGCTTTACCCCCCGCTGCGCGGCAGCTTGCAGCTGCGCCAGCACCTGCTGCGCATTATAGGTGCAGTCTGCCACCCGCAGCGCGGGCGAAAAGGCAGCTGCCTTTAAAAAGCCATCTTTCATAAGAGGATTTCACATCCTGTCTGTTTCAATGTAGCCATGGTGACCCATGTTGACCATAGTATACCACAAACCGCATAAAACGGAAAGTAACAGACTGGTAAAAGAAGTGTGAACGTGGGAAAACCCTCTCAGTCTCGTTTTTCCAGTTAGCGACTTCCCGGAGTGCACCCCTTCCGTCTGCTCACTTCGTTCGCAGCCACCTTCCCCAAGGGGACGGCTTTGGGCGGTGATGGCAAACTTTCCGGCATTGCCAAAAGGCGCCCCCTTGGGGGAGCTGGCACGGCGCAAGCCGTGACTGAGGGGGTACTGCCGCAGGCTTTGACTGAGGGAGTTACGCAAAAAAACACCCCCGCAGGCATAAGCCCACGGGGGTGTTATTATGCTGTTATGTTCCCTGCACCCCTAAGGGCACAGTCACGCAAGCATGAGGCTATCAGTCAAGCTGATTACTTAAGCCTTGTAGACGCCCTCGCCAACGATGTTCTTAGCGTTGCCGAAGCCCAGGTTGTAGATAGCAGCCAGGTTGCCAACAACGTTCAGGATGCCGTTTGCAACGCCCAGAGCGCCGTAGCCGAACTTCTGAGCGCCAGTGGTCTGATCGTTCACCTTCTTGGTGTAGTTGGCATCCCAGATAGCGCTGAACTGGCCGCCGAAGCCCTTCAGGCCGTTGCCGGGAACCCAAGCGCCGCTGAACATAGCACCAACGGTGTTGTCCAGGAAGCCCTGAACGTACTTGTTACCAACGATGGTAATCAGGTTCTTGTGGAAGTTCTGCCACTGAGCAGCGCCCATAGCGGGTGCCAGGTAGTCAGCAACGCTACCGCCCATAACGTAGGTCATCTCGTTCTCAGACACAGCAGAGAAATTTGCAGGCATCATCATAATGAATTACTCCCTTCAAAAATAGAAAAAATATTTTCGAACCGGTGTTTCCGGCTCAATCCTTATTAGGATGGCAATAATATACCACACTTTCCAGAAATGTTCAAGTACTTTTTTGAAAAAAGTGTAAAAACTGTGAAACATCGTCCCGGCTTTTGTAGCAAAACTGCACTGTTCATGCGGGTTTTTCTGGTGTGACAAGTTTTTTCGCAAATTTGTGAAAAATAGACTACCAGAACCATAAGGCGGTGCTTTGCAATGAAAACAGTTGTTTTTGTGGACGAATTGCTGCTGGTAAACTTTGCCGCAGCCGCCGCGCTGCTGCTGGGCGCAGGGCTTTTATGCGGGCGCAGCTGCACCGGGCTGCGGCTGTGCGCGGGCAGCGCGGCGGCTGCGGTCAGCACCCTTGCCCTGCTGGCCCCGCCGTGGCCCGCCCCGCTGGCGGTACTATATAAAATCGCCAGCTGCTGCGGGGTGGTTGCGGTGTGCTACGGCGTGTCCGGGGCGCGCAGCTTTGCCCGGTTATGCGGATGGTATGCGGCGCTGAACGGCCTGCTGTGCGGCGCGGTGGTGCTGCCCGGGGTACAGGCCAACAACCTGAGCGTGCTTTTGCCGGTGCGCCCGGGGCAGCTTTTGCTCTGCTGCGCCGGGGTGTACGGACTGTTGCGCGGGCTGCTGGCGGTGTTTGGCCGCCCGCAGCGGGGCTGCTTTGCCGCTGTGCTGCAAATTGCGGGGACAACAGTGCCGGTACAGGCCTACCACGACACCGGCTTTACCCTGCAAGACCCCCTTGCCGAGCGGCGGGTGGTGCTGGTGCAGTACCCGCCGGTGCGCAGCCGGCTGCCAGCACCGCTGCGCGCCTACTTAGACAGCTGGTTTGCCGCCGGCACTGCCCCGCCTCCGGGGCTGAGGGTGCAGTTTGTACCCTGCGCCGCCGTTACCGGCCATTGCCTGCTGCCCGCCGTGCCCGCCGTGCTGTGCCGTGGGCAGCGCCGCGTGCCCGGCCTGCTGGCGGCCTTTTGCGCCCCGGACGCCCCCACCGGCGCATGGACGCTGCTGTTGGGGGATGACGTAGCGGAGGAGGCGGGGGTGTAAGCCCCCTATAATACATATAATAATTGATGCACAGGAGGGATTTCCATGTTGCAGTTTTTACGGCAAGTCTGGCGGCAGCTGTGGGGGCGTTTGCGCTACTGCGGCGCGGTGCATTATCTGGCGGGCGGGCCAAGCCTGCCCCCGCCCCTTACCCCCGAGCAGGAAAAAGCCCTGCTTGACCGCATGGCTGCCGGGGACGCTGCCGCCCGCGAGGAGCTGATCACCCACAACCTGCGGCTGGTGGTGTATCTGGCCAAAAAGTACGAGAACAGCGGTGTGCCCGCCGAGGACTTGGTAAGCATTGGCACCATCGGGCTGATCAAGGCGGTAAACACCTTCACCCCTGCCCGCAGCATCAAGCTGGCCACCTACGCCAGCCGCTGCATCGGCAACGAGATCCTGATGTACCTGCGCAAAAGCTCCAACCGCCGGCAGGAGGCCAGCATCGACGAGCCTTTGAACGTGGACGGCGACGGCAACGAGCTGTTGCTCTCGGACATTCTTGGCAGCGATGCCAACGCGGTAAGCCAGCAGCTGGAGCAGGACGCCGAGCGCGCGGTGCTGCGCAGCGCCGTAGCGGCACTCTCGGCACGGGAGCGGCAGATCATGGAACTGCGTTTCGGCCTTACCGACGGCGTGGAGCGCACCCAGAAGGAAGCCGCCGATGCCCTTGGCATCAGCCAGAGTTACATCTCCCGGCTGGAAAAGCGCATTATCCGCACCCTGAAAGCCCGCCTTGAAAGCGAGTAGCAGCGCTTGACATTCCGCGTGGGAACGTGTATCAGGTTTGTCTATAATGCGCTCCTCTTTTGCGGAGGGGCGCTCAATTTTTTCCACGCATAGCGCCCGGCGCGCAGAGCCATACTTCCGGTAAAGCTAAAAGACCGGGGGCGTTTGGATGTACAACAAGGTGGAGCTATGCGGTGTGAACACAGGGCAGCTGCCTGTGCTGACCGAGGCGGAAAAGCGGCAGCTGCTCACCCTTGCCCACGCCGGGGACAAAGCTGCCCGGACGCGGATGGTGGAGGGCAACCTGCGGCTGGTGCTCAGCGTAGTGCAGCGGTTTGCCCAGCGGGGCGAAAATCTGGACGATCTGTTTCAGGTTGGGTGCATCGGGCTGATCAAGGCCATCGACAACTTTGACCCTGCGCAGCCGGTGCGGTTTTCTACCTACGGCGTGCCCATGATCATCGGGGAGATCCGGCGGTTTCTGCGGGACAACAACGCCCTGCGGGTAAGCCGCACCCTGCGGGACACCGCCTACCGCGCCATGCAGGCGCGGGAAACGCTGGAAAAGCAGCTGGGGCGCGAGCCCACCATGGACGAGATCGCCGCCGCTGCAGGGCTTGCCCGGCGCGAGGTGACCGCCGCGCTGGAGTCGGTGGTGGAGCCGCTCAGCCTTGACGAGCCGGTGTACACCGATGGCGGCGATGCCATGTATGTGATCGACCAGGTGCGGGACCCAGACAGCGAGGAGAGCTGGATCAGCGGGTTGCAGTTCCGCGATACGGTAGCCGCCCTTTCGCCCCGGGAAAAGCGCATCATGGAGCTGCGATATCTGCGCGGTAAGACCCAGATGGAGGTGGCGCAGGAAATCGGCATCAGTCAGGCGCAGGTAAGCCGGCTGGAAAAAGGCGCATTACAGCAGTTTCACACCGGGGGATAAAACAGCCGTTTTTTGTGGTTCCTATGAAAAAGTGGTTCAGAAACGCCCGCAGGCGTTTCTGAACCACAAATTATAATTATGTTTTCCGCTGAATATGGCCAAAGCAGCGCGGCGGCCATTCAAGATCGTCCCAGCAAAAAAGACCGCTGCGCAGTGCAGCGGTCTTTTTGGGCTTTAGCGGCGGCTATATCTGCGCCGGGTGGCAGCCCCGCCCCGCAGATGACGCTCGGCCTTGTTGCGTGCCAGCACGGCACGCACCTGCCCGTACAGTGCAGGGCTGATGCTGCGCAGCCGCACGGCAACGTCCTTGTGCACGGTGGACTTGCTGCACCCGAACGCAGCCGCCGCTGCCCGCACCGTGGCGTTGTGGGCGGCAATGTACTCCCCCAGCTGCACGGCACGCTGTTCCGGATCGGCTTTCATATCCCGCCTCCCTGCGTTCCAGCTTTGCAATGGTATAACATACGCGCCGCCGGGGCGGATTATGTCTGCGGGCTTGACTTTTTGTCCCACGGCGCGTATACTGTGGGCGGACATAAAAACAGGGGCGCCGTAAGGCTGAGATCCGCATAGCGCGGAGTACCCTTTACCTGATCCGGGCAATGCCGGCGTAGGGAGTTTGCGGAACTGTCCGGTACGTTCAACAAACCTCCATGCGTCTGCTGCCAGCAGGCGCATTTTGTTTTTGTGTACTACTATGAGAGAGGAATCTTTTCATCATGTCTAAAACCTATTCCAAGACCCGCATTCTGGTGGAATGCGCCCTGATGATCGCTATTGGCACGGTGCTTTCCAACATCAAGTTCTTCACCATGCCCAATGGCGGCAGCATTACCCTGCTGAGTATGCTGCCCTTTGTGCTGGTGTCCTTCCGCCACGGCGCAAAGTGGGGGCTGTTCACTGGTTTCGTGAACTCCTGCCTGCAAATGATCATGGGCTTCTACCCTCCTCCCGCTTCCACCTTCCTCTACTTCCTCGGTGAGGTGCTGCTGGACTATGTGCTGGCCTTTATGGCACTGGGTCTGGCCGAGTTGTTCGCCCGCCCCTTCAAGAACCGCACCGTGGGTGTGGCCGTAGGCACCTTTGCCGCCGGTTTCCTGCGCTTTATGTGCAGCTTTTTGTCCGGTGTGCTGGTGTGGGGCAACCTGAGCGATGGTCTGGCCGCATGGACTTACAGCCTGACCTACAACGGCAGCTATATGCTGCCCGAGACCCTGCTCACCATGGTGGCCGCTGTGCTGCTGTGCCGCGTGGCCCCGCAGATCTTCGACCGTCAGGCACGCTAAGGTGTAGTTTTTCCCAAAAGAGCACTTCCCCGCTTCCCGATCCCCGCCGGGCACACGCCCTGCGGGGATCTTTTGCTGCAAAAAATTTTCAAAAAACTGTTGACAAGCGCCCCTCCGGCTGGTATAATTACACACGTCGTCAGGCACGGGGACAAACATCTGGGGGTTTAGCTCAGCTGGGAGAGCGCTTGCATGGCATGCAAGAGGTCACCGGTTCGATCCCGGTAATCTCCACCAGAACCAAAGCACCACACGGAAACGTGTGGTGTTTTTTTGTTGCTGCCAAACGAGTGAGGGTTTAGCTCACCCAGGAGAGCGCCGTGCATGGACTGCAAGAGGGTCACCGTGATTACAACAGCCCGGTAATCTCCACCAGAACCAAAGCACTACACGGAAACGTGTGGTGCTTTTTTGTTGCTGCCAAACGAGTGAGGGTTTAGCTCACCCAGGAGAGTGCCGTGCATGGACTGCAAGAGGGTCACCGTGATCAGAATCGGCCCGGTAATCTCCACCAGAATGAAAGCACTACACGGAAACGTGTGGTGCTTTTTTGTTTTATCTGCCGTTCACCTTACGTCCCCTTTTCATGAAAAAAGCGTTTGTCGCAGCCCGCAGGCCGTGACAAACGCTTTTTATTTTACTGTGCGCCCAAGCGCATTTTGAAGTCCTGATAGCCGAAGTGCACCAGTTCCCTGCAATTGCCGTCTGCGCCCAGCAGCCAGATAGGCGGCAGGGGCATGCCGTTGAAGGTGTTGTTCTTGCAGGTGGTGTAGATGGCCATATCGCCGAAGATGAGCTTATCACCCTCAGCAAGGGGGGCGTCAAAGCTGTAATCCCCGATGATATCCCCCGCAAGGCAGGTGGGGCCGCCCAAGCGGACAGTGTGCGCTTTCTCCCCCGCCTCACCGGCGTCCAGCAGCGGCGGGCGGTAGGGCATCTCGATGACATCCGGGGTGTGACAGGCTGCGGACATATCCAGAATGGCAAGACTGGTATTCCCGTTGCGCAGGGTGTCCAGCACGGTGGTGACGAGATATCCCGCGTTCAGCGCCCAAGCCTCGCCGGGCTCCAAATACACCTGTACGCCGTACTTCTGCCGCACCGAAAGGATGCAGCTTTCCAGCGTGTCAAGGGCATAACCCGGGCGGGTGATGTGGTGTCCCCCGCCGAAGTTGAGCCATTTCATTCTGGGCAGCAGGTCTGCAAACTTTTTCTCCACTGCGGCCAGCGTTACCGCCAGCGCGTCCGCGTCCTGCTCGCACAGGGTATGGAAGTGCAGACCGTCCAGCAGGGCGGGCAGCTCCGGGTGCGCTGCCACAGCGGCGTCCCACTGAGCACAGGTGGTGCCCAGACGGCTGCCGGGTGCGCAGGGGTCGTAAATTTCATGACCCTCCTGCGTGGAGCACTCCGGGTTGATGCGCAGACCGATGCTTTTGCCCGCCGCCTTTGCCGCCGGGCCAAACTTTGCCAGCTGGCTGGGCGAGTTGAACACGATGTGGTCGGCGTATTGCAGCAATTCCTCAAACTCATCTGCCCGGTAGGCGGCGCAGAACACATGGTTCTCCTTCTCCGGCAGTTCTTCCCTGCCCAAGCGGCTCTCGTACAGGCCGCTGGCCTCGGTACCAGCCAGATAGGGTGCCAGCACCGGGTAGACGTTGAAGTTGGAAAAAGCCTTCTGCGCCAGCAGAATGCGGCAGCCGGTGCGCTGCTGCACGCCCAGCAGGATCTCGCCGTTGCGGCGCAGCTGGGCTTCGTCCAGCAGATAGCAGGGGGTGGGCAGGCGGTGCAGCTGCTCCTCGGACAGGTTTGCCAGCCCCGCAAAGGGCGGGCGGCTGTCGCGCACCCGCATCAGTCCACCAGAGCCGGGTTATGGCTCTCGGAGCGGGGCAGGCCGTACTTATCCAGTGCATCCAGATACGGATCGGGATCAAACTCTTCTACGGTGTGCACGCCCTTGGTGGTCCACTTGCCGGTGAGCAGCATCAGGGCACCACACATAGCCGGCACGCCGGTGGTGTAACTGATGGCCTGACTGCCCACTTCTTTGTAGCACTCCTGATGGTCGCAGACGTTGTAGATGTAGTAGGTCTTATCCTTACCGTCCTTTTTGCCGGTAAAGATGCAGCCGATGTTGGTCTTGCCCTTGGTGCGGGGGCCAAGGCTGGCGGGGTCCGGCAGCAGAGCCTTGAGGAACTGGATGGGCACGATCTCCTGTCCGTTGAAGTTGACGGGGGTGGTGGACAGCATACCCACGTCCTCCAGACAGCGCATGTGGTCCAGATAGCTCTGGCCAAAGGTCATGAAGAAGCGGATGCGCTTTGCCTCCGGGATGTTCTTTGCCAGAGACTCGATCTCCTCGTGGTGCAGCAGGTACATATCCTTGTCGCCCACCTGATCGAAGTTGTACTCCCGCTTGATGCTCATGGCCGGGATCTCCACCCAGTGGCCGTTCTCCCAGTAGCTGCCAGGGGCAGACACCTCGCGCAGGTTGATCTCGGGGTTAAAGTTGGTGGCAAAGGCATAGCCGTGGTCGCCGCCGTTGCAGTCCAGAATATCGATGGTGTCAATGGTATCGAACTCGTGCTTTTTGGCGTAGGCACAGTAAGCCTGGGTCACACCCGGGTCGAAGCCGCTGCCCAGCAGGGCGGTCAGACCGGCTTCCTCAAACTTTTTGGCGTAGGCCCACTGCCAGCTGTAATCAAAGTAGGCAGAGAAGCCGGCCTCCTTGCAGCGCTTCTCGTAGATGGCGCGCCACTCCGGGTCGTCGGTGTTCTCGGGCTCATAGTTGGCAGTGTCCATGTAGTTGACGCCACAGGCAAGGCAGGCATCCATGATGGTCAGATCCTGATAAGGCAGGGCGATGTTCATTACCAGATCAGGCTGGTAAGCTTTGATGAGAGCGATGACCTCTTCCACCTTGTCTGCGTCCACCTGTGCGGTGGTGATCTTGGTGGCGGTGGTGGGAGCCAGCTCGGCAGCCAGCTTATCGCACTTTGACTTGGTACGGCTGGCGATGCAGATCTCGGTGAACACCTCGGGCACCTGGCAGCACTTATGGATGGCAACGGAGGCCACGCCGCCGCAGCCGATGATCAGAACTTTGCTCATATCGGTTACTCCTTTATCTGTAAAATGGTAGTTTCGTATTTATACCTGAAAGCCCGGCCAGCCCTTGTCCAGCGCGATCAGGGTCTCGCGCAGCACCTTGCAGGCGGTGGCGGTGGAAACGCCGGTGGTGTCCAGCGTGGGAGCCAGCTCGTTCAGGTCTGCACCGATGATGTTGGCCTTGGTCACAGTGCGGATGGCATCCAGCAGCTGCAAAAAGCTTACGCCGCCAGCCTCTGGGGTACCGGTACCCGGGAAGCAGGAGGGGTCAAGGCAGTCCAGATCGATGGTCAGGTACACCGGCACCTTGCTCTCGCACAGCTGTGCGGTCAGCTCGGCAAGGCCGGTAAAATCGAACTTGTGCATCTCGGTATGCTGAGCAGCAAACTCGAACTCTGCCCGGTCTCCGCTGCGGATGCAGAACTGATGGATACGGCCATCCCCTACCAGCTCGTGGCAGCGGCGCAGCACACAGGCGTGGCTCAGCTTCGCGCCCAGATAGTCGTCCCGCAGGTCGGCATGGGCATCGAAGTGGACGATGTGCAGGTCGGGATATTTCTTCACCGCAGCCCGCACCGCGCCCAGCGTGACCAGATGCTCGCCGCCCAGCAGCAGCGGGAACTTGCCGTCCTTCAAAATCTCCTCTGCCCGGGCCTCGATATCGGCCAGTGCCAGCTCGCTGGAGCCAAAGCACAGCTCCAGATCGCCGCTGTCGAACACGTCAAAATCGGTCAGGTCGGCGTTCTGGTAGGGGCTGTAAGTCTCCAGACCGTAGCTCTCGTGCCGGATGGCCGCCGGGCCGAACCGTGCTCCGGGGCGGTAGCTGGTGGTGGAATCGTAAGGCGCACCGTACAGCACGATGCTGGCGGCGCGGTAGCTGCTGTCGCAGCCGATAAAGGTCTCAACGTTGGGGTGCATCAGTGTTCCTCCACTTCCCGCAGCATCTCCTCCAGAAAAGCCGGCAGGTAGAATGCTCCGATATGCAGTTTGGTGGTATAGTAGCGGGTGCGCATATTCAGCGCCTTCCACGCTTCTGCGTCCAGATCATCAATGGGATGGTATTTTTTGCTTGCAAAGCCGAACAGCCAGTAGCCCGCCGCAAAGGTGGGGATATGTGCCTGATACACCCGGCTGATGGGGAAGGTGGATGCAATGCGCTTGTGGCTGCGCTGCATGGCGCTGGCGTCCTCGGCGTAGAAGGGGCTGCCCTGCTGGTTGACCATGATGCCGTCCTCTTTCAGGGCGTTGAAGCAGCTGCCGTAGAACTCGCGGGTGAACAGACCCTCAGAGGGGCCGAAGGGGTCAGAGGAGTCCACGATAATCAGGTCGTACTCTTCCTCGCAGCGGCGGATATACTTCAGGGCATTCTCAAAATAGATATGCACCCGACGGTCATCCATACGGCAGGCATTGCCGGGCAGATAGGCGCGGCAAGCCTCCACCACCTGTGGGTCCATCTCCACAAGGTCGATGCGCTCCACGCGGTCGTAGCGGGTCAGCTCCCGCACCACGCCGCCGTCTCCGGCGCCGATGACCAGAATATCCTTGGCCTCCTTGTGCACCGCCATGGGCACATGGACGATCATTTCATCGTAGATGAACTCGTCGCGCTCGGTCAGCATCACGTTGCCGTCCAGCGTGAGCACCCGGCCGAACTCCGGGGTCTCAAAGATATCGATGCGCTGGTAATCGCTCTGCTTGGAGTAGAGCTGCTTGTTTACACGAATGCTGTGCTTCACATCCGGGGTGTGAAACTCTGAAAACCAAAATTCCATCTCTTTCCCTCCTTATGCCAGAACATTCAGGTGCAAAATTTCGGGGTCCTCCGGGCCGGTCATGCTGCAGCCCTTGGCCTTGGCGTACTCGATGTAGTTCAAAATCTCCTTGGTGATGCGCTCGCCGGGTGCAAGGATGGGGATGCCCGGGGGATAGCACATGACGAACTCGCTGCACACCATGCCCTCGGTCTCCCGCAGGGGCAGGCTCTTTTTGGGGGCATAGAAGGCCTCCTGCGGGCTGGCAGCCACCACAGGGTCGATGTATTCCTGACTCAGCAGACCCGAGCCATCGGTGCGGTAGCGGCGCTTGATCTCAGCCAGCGCACTGACCAAGCGCTCCACCTCCTGCGGGCGGTCGCCGATGGACAGGTAGGCAAGGATGTTGCCGATATCGCCGAACTCGATCTGAATGTCATACTCGTCCCGCAGGATGTCGTAGACCTCGATGCCGGCAAGACCGATATCCAGCGTATGGACGCTGAGCTTGGTGGTGTCGAAATCAAAGACGGAATCGCCGTTGCACAGTTCCTTGCCAAAGGCGTAGTAGCCGCCTACGGCGTTGATTTCCTCGCGGGCGTACTCGGCAATGTCTGCCACCTGATGGAACACCTGCCGTCCCCGCAGCGCCAGATTGCGGCGGGAGATATCCAGACTGGACATCAGCAGGTAGCTGCCGGAGGTGGTCTGGGTCAGGTTGATGATCTGCCGCACATAGCCCGGGTGCACATTGGGGCCAATGAGCAGCAGGCTGGACTGCGTTAAACTGCCGCCGCTCTTGTGCATGGAGACGGATGCCATATCAGCCCCTGCCGCCATGGCAGACACCGGCAGGCCGCCGCCAAAGTAGAAGTGGGTGCCGTGGGCTTCATCCGCAAGGCAGAGCATCCCGGCGTCGTGCGCCATTTTTACGATGGCACGCAGGTCAGAGCAGATGCCGTAGTAGGTGGGGTTATTCACCAGCACAGCCACAGCGTTGGGGTGCTCCTTGATGGCCTTGGCCACCTGCTCCCTCTTCATGCCCAGCGAGATGCCCAGGCGCTTATCCACCTCCGGGTTCACATACACCGGCACCGCGCCGCACAGCACCAGCGCGTTCAGCACGCTGCGGTGCACATTGCGGGGCAGAATGATCTCATCGCCCCTCTTGCAGGCGGTAAGCACCATGCTCTGCACGCTGCTGGTGGTGCCGCCCACCATTAAAAAGGCGTGTGCTGCGCCAAAGGCATCAGCGGCAAGCTCCTCAGCTTCCCGGATGACCGACACCGGGTGGCAAAGGTTATCCAGCGGCTTCATACTGTTCACGTCCACGCCCACGCACTGCTGACCCAGAAAAGCGGTCAGCTCCGGGTTGCCGCGGCCTCGCTTGTGGCCGGGCACGTCAAAAGGCACCACCCGCATCTGCCGGAACCGCTCCAGCGCCTCGTAAATGGGCGCACGGCGCTGATCCAGCCGGGAACGTGCTTTGTTCTCGTTCATCTTTTCCTCCGTCCCTGTTCTTCTTTTTGCACAACAAAAAAGCGCAGACACTGCACAAATGTGCAGACCTGCGCTTGGAGCAGCTTTTTCCGCGCTGATAAAGCACCCAGCCGTAAGTGCCGGTGCTGCGCGTTATTCGCGATCCAAAAAGACGGGGTGATGAGAGTCTATATAGCAACTACACTTTTACTACTCTTATTGACCGTTTCACAAGTCTGCGCATAGGCTGCGCAATTTCATGGTTGTAAAGGAACCAACTTATAAAATTTGAGCTTCAAACTCAATCAATAATGGCAGCTTGCGCCGCCGGTCGGCAGTGGACCCGGCTGTCCGTATGGCCTTAGCCCCGTTTGGGCGGTCCCGAGTAAATTGCTTTGAAAAGACTCTGCAAGGCGGCGTCTCTCAAAATCAACAAAAGAATAACATGATTCGCCCCGTCTGTCAACAAAAACTTTTTGGCAGTCGCCCGCTGCGGGTGTGCAGGGCGGCGCTCGGCGCGCAAAATGGGGCGTTTTGTGCAAAAAAGCAGATGCCCTTCCCGCCGCAGTATGCTATAATAAAGGAACAATGAATGGAGAAAGAGGGTGTAGGGATGGCACTGCCAATCGCCATCGTAGAGGATCAGACCCCGGACGCCCAGCGGCTGGAGGAGTTGCTGCAACAGCAGCTGCCTGCAGCTGAGTGCACATGGTTTGCCTGCGGGGATGATTTTCTCCGCGCTGCATCAGAGCCCGGCCTGTACGCCGTGGTGTTTCTGGATATCTGCATGGCGGGCACCAATGGCATCGAGACCGCCCGCCGACTGCGGCAGGCCGACCCGGAGGTGCTGATCGTATTCGTGACCTCCTCGCCGGAATATGTATGGGATGCCTTTCCGGTGCACCCCTTCGATTACCTGCTCAAACCTTATCAGGAGGAAAAATTCGAGCATCTTGCTGCTGAGCTGCGGCGGGCGCTTCGTTGTAAGGAGCCGGAACTGGAGATTCGCATTGCCCGCCAGAGCATTCAACTGCCGCTGCGCAAGGTGCTGTACGCCATTGCCCGGAACCACTACGTCCTTATCACCACCGAGGATGGCGAGTACCGCGCCATGTGCAGTTTTGCGCAGATCGAAGAAAAGCTTACTGCTCTGGAAAACTTTATGAGCTGCAACCGGGGCGTTATCATCAACATGGACAAGGTGCTGCGGTTCGGGGAGGACTGCATCGAGATCCTGGACGGCACCCGCCTGCCGGTACGGCAAAAGGATAAATGCACCCTGCTTGCCCGCTTTACACAATACCAGTTCCGCCACATGCGGCAGGAGCTGCACTGAGGAAAGGAGCAGCCGCCATGGATCTTGCCCTGTTCGGCCGTTATTTTCTGGATTTTGCGCTGCTGTATCCCAGCGCGTTTCTGTGTCTGGCATCCCTATGGGAAAAGCTGCGCACCCCCAGGCGCACCGCCTGCATCGCTGCCGGATGCATTACCCTGCTGTGCATCGGCTGCGCCGCACTTTGCTCCGTGTTCGGGCTGAGCAGCAATTCTCTCCTGCCCGCCATCGTGCTGGTCTCCTTCTGGCTGCTGCGCTGGCGGGTAACGCCGGAAGTGACCGTAAGCCAGACCGCGTTTCTGTTTTCCATCTCTGCCGTGATGATGGCGGTGTGTTCCCTGCTGTCGACGGTGCTCAACGCCCAGACCGAGATCTCCAACCCACAGACGGTCTGCCTTGCCTCCACGGCGCTGCCTGCGGCTGGGCCTTGCTGCGATGCTCACCGTGCTGTTCTGGTTCACCGCCGTGCAGTGGAGCCGGTGGCTGCTGCGGGAGTACAGCGGTGAAGCCTTCTGGCAGTCTGCGTGGCCGCTGCCCGCCCTCTATGCCGTTTTTCTGGTATACTGTATGCCGCTGAACCCTGCCGTGGTGCTGGTCGGGCGGCTGAAGATCATCTCGGTGCTGGCGGTATCCATCTCGCTGTTCGGCATCTTTCTGCTGCTGTACGAGATGTACCGCGTTGCCCGGGAGTTTACCCGCAATGCCCGGCTGGACCGGGAAAACCAGCTGCTGGCCATGGAATCCCGCCGGTACATGGAGTTACAGACCTATCTGGACAACACACGTCGTCTGCGGCATGACTTCCGGCAGCACCTGCATGTGATTGCCGGACTGACCGAGACCGGGCAGCTGGAGGAGCTGAAAAGCTATCTGCACCAGTACGAAAGCGAACTCAGTGAGCACCGCCCCAGCCTGTGCGCCAACGCCGCCGTGGATGCACTGGCCGGATATTACGACCATGCAGCCGGGCAGCAGGGTGTCCCTGTGGAGTGGAAGCTGGCACTGCCCCGGCAGCTGCCCATGCCGGAGGCCGACCTGTGCACCATTCTGGGCAATCTGCTGGAAAACGCCCTGCACGCCAGCCAGAAGCTGCCGCCGGAGCAGCGCCGGGTACAGGTGATGGCGCAGATGCTCAGTCCCGCCATGCTGGGGCTTGTGGTAGAGAACCGTTACGATGGCGTACTGAAAAAGCAGCAAGGCATCCTGCGCTCCACCAAGCACGAGGGCACCGGCATCGGGCTGGTATCTGCCGAGACGGTAGTGCACAAATATAACGGCAATCTGCATCTGGAGACCGAGGAACACCTCTTCCGGGTGAATGTCCTGCTGAATCTGTAGCCACCGGCAGACCAACGTGAAAGCGTTTACAAAAAGCAGCGCCGTCCTTTGCAGAAGGTTTTTTCTGCGAAGGGCGGCGCTGTATTATTTTTCAAGCTTCTTCGTGTTTTTTTGTGCAGCTTCCAGTTCATCCACCCGCTTTTGCAGGGCGGTGATCTTATCGTCCATTTTCAAAAATGTCCAGACCAGAACAGCCAGCACCAGCGCGGGAGGAACGACCATCCACAGGGACTGCTGACACCAGAGCAGCAGCGAATAGCCGCCGAATACAGTAAAAATAAATACGGCAAACAGACTTGCAGCCAGTACAGCAAAAAATCCCATACAGAAAGTCTCCTTTCAGTTATTCTTCCGTTTCTTCCTCGTCCGGGTCCAGCTCAATGCTGAACACGGCTTTTTTCAGCTTGCCGCAGCCCTGCGCCTTCAGACCGGATTTATACGGTTCCCCCGCCAGATACAGGGCAAAGCGTCCCTCGCACAGCATCCCGGCAATGCTGGTACCGGCAGTGCCTACGGTGGTGTCGGCAGCTTCATCGGTGGGCTTGGTGGGCGTCAGCTCCGCAAGGCTTACCTCAAACAGCTCGCTGCCGTCTAAGTCAGTCTCCAGCGTGATGTGATTGTCGTGCCGCTGGAACAGCGCCTTGTCGGAGGTCTGGGGCGTGACAGTGCTCACGGTGACCACCGCCTTGTCTCCATCAATGCGGGTGCGCCCGGCAGGAAGGGTGGTGATATCCCGCGCCATGATGTACTCGATCACGGTGTCCAGATTGTCGCTTACGCCCAGATAGTTGGGCAGGTTGTTCAGGGTATCGTAAATCATAGAAAAAGTCCTCCGTCTGTGTTGTTTCAGTTACCTGTATGGTATCACAGGTCAGGGACAGATGCAATATGTGTGCGGGCAGATGTCGCGAGCCGCGCTGTATAAGGAGCCCGTGTCGCGGCTCCCAGCGGCTGCGTCGTGCCTTGGGCGGCACGCGCATCCTGCTGGCCGCAGCCCCAACAGCTCCTCCCTGTTTCTGCCGCTGGCAGCGGTCGTCGCTGTTGCACAGGGGCTTTTTTCCCCGCCGGACTATTCGGCGGGTCGATGCTGTTCGAATCCACCCTTGCAGCCCCTTTTCAAGGCAGATAAAACAGAAACTCCAGTACCCGGTTCGGATACTGGAGTCCTTGGTGGGCGCGGGTGGATTGCGCGAGCCGCGCTGCTAAAAACAGCCCACTGGGCTGTTTTTGCGCTGTCTTCTGCGACAGCGCCGCAGCTGTTCGAATCCACCCGCTCTATGAGTTTAGCCTTGTCACAAAACAAAAACCTCAGCGCACTTGCATACGCTGAGGCTTTTTGGTGGAGCGAAGTCAACCAAATCCGAACCATTGCCCTCTGGGGCATCTTTGGCGGCGATCTCATCGAAAGTGATGGTTTTTGTGCCGTCTTTGTAGTTGAACGTAATCAAAACTTTTTCATCATAGAGATAAACAGCATTCACGAAGGTGTTGATGAGCGTTTCCCGGTGACTTTTCACCCTCGTGTCCAGCTTGCGGAGCCGGGTCAGCCAGAAACGGATCTGATTCTCACTCAGCCGGGGCTTTGCGATTTTCTCCTCGACAATCCGAACCTCAAGTTCTTTCTGCTGTTCTTCCAGCTTTTCCAGCCGCAATTTGGTGGAGTTGGTCAGCACACCTGCTTGAATAGCATTCAGCATATTCTCGATGCCGTTCTCCACCTCGCGCATCTGCTTTTCCAGCAAAGGAAGCGTGGTGTTTTCCTGATCCTGCAACTCCATCACTTCCGCAACGATGGCATCAATCACGGCATCGTCCTGAATCAGCTTCATGGTTTCAGCTATGACCAAATCTTCCAGCCACTCTTTACGGACGGTCTTTTTCTTGCAGGTCTTGAAACGCTTCGCGGTGGCGCACTTATAATAATGATGAACGACTTTGTTCCGACCCGTGCCGCACTCGCCGAACATCATGGCACCGCACATTCCGCAGAACAGCTTGGTGGTGAGCAAGTAATCATCCTCGGCTTTGTGGCGGGCAGGAGCGCGGCTGTTCTTCTTGATTTTTTGCTGCACTTCTTCAAACAAATCCTTGTCCACAATGGCCGGGATGCTGTCGGGCATTACAATGTCCTTGAAGTGGTTTTCTCCGATGTACCGTTTGTTCGTCAGCAGCGTCTGAACACTGTTGTAAGTAAACTTCTGATTACGGTTGGTGGTCACGCCACTGTCGTTCAGCCAGTTCATCAGTTCTTTCATGGTCGCGCCATCGTTATACCGCTGAAAGGCTTCTACCACAAAGGGAGCTTTCAGCGGGTCGATTTGAAAGAACTTCTCCTCGTCCACCTTAAACCCAATGGGAATCGTGCCGCCGTTGTACTTGCCCTTCAGAACATTCTCAGTCATGCCGCGCACAACTTTTTCAGAAAGCTCTGCCGAGTAGTATTCAGCCATGCCCGTGAGCATACTCTTGACCATGATACCCGCAGGGCTGTCAGAGATAGGCTCCGTGGCAGATACCAGCTTGACATGATTTCGTTCCAACTGGTACTCATAGTGGGCCGAATCATAGCGGTTCCGGGCAAAACGGTCGAGTTTCCAGACCAGCACGATGTCAAACAGCCGTTTTTCGCTGTCCTTGATCATCTGCTGGAAGTCCGGGCGGTTATCGGTTTTGGCGGAAAGGGCACGGTCAATGTAGTGTTTGACCACAGTGATGCCGTTCTTTTCGGCGTAGGCCGTACATTCACGAATCTGGCCTTCGATGGATTCTTCGCGCTGATTATCGCTGGAATAGCGGGCGTAAATCACGGCAGTCATGGCTGCACCTCCTTACTTCATTCTCCGCAGACGGCGCACAAGGTCGGATGCACTGTACAGCACACGGGCTACCGACACCGCATCCTCGCTCACGATGTAGAACACCGAGTAGTTGTCCACCAGCATCTGCCGCAGCCCTTGGGTGCGCTCCGGCTCGCTTTCCACTAGCGCACAGCGTTCCGGCAGGATGTTCAGCGACTGGATGGCTTCTGCAATGCGGTTGTACTGCCCCATAGCCGTGTCAGGCTCCAGCAGACGGTCCGCAATGTAGCTGTAAATCTGCTCCATATCACTGAGGGCTGCATGGGAAATTTTTACGTCATACTGCTTCATCTGTGCTGTTCCCTGAACTGTGCGAATGCGCTTGCGGCATCCACGGTATCACCGTTCTGAATCTCCTTAATGCCCACCTGCAAGGCTGCATGGAGTTGGTCATCGGTCATGGTGTCAGCGTTCAGAGCCGCAGGAGCCTTCGGCAGGGACAGCGAGAACGGAATGCCGCCAGTCAGGGTAATCTGGCGCAGGTACATATCAATGGCTGTTGCCATTGGGATGCCAAGCTGCTTCAGCACATCCTCGGCTTGCTGCTTAACGCTGGGGCTGACCCGGACGTTCAACATCATCGTTTTTTCCATGGTTATCACCTCGAATTTATTGTAATGCTTTTTGCATTACAAGTCAATTGCGAAGAAGGCTGCGGTTGAAATTCTCTATATTGCACAATATACTTATTGCCGAATTGTCGATGTTCGATATCAAAATCGCTTACTCCTCTTGCGATAGTAAGTTCCCACTGGAGTTTAGCACAATCAGAAACTATATATCCACCACCGGCTTGACGGCATTGGTTTGAGTAACCGCACACCAAAAATCGAGTCTTGGAGGATACGACTATGAACAAACTGCTTTCCTGCCGCTACAACATGGACACCAACCGGGTAGAAGCCCGGTTTGCAGACGGCTCTGCCGTTGCCATCGACTGCATCGCCGTGGAGGACGAGTACGGCAATACCCCAGCACAGAGGGCAGAGCTGGACTGGCTGCTGTACAATAAGCCGTTGGAGTATGCACAGCTCGTGCTGGGTGGAGAGATTGAGCATTATCTTTCCCTCGGCTGTGACCACGGCAGATTAGAAGATTGACCTTTAATTAGAATATTCCAAACAGACCAACAGCCCTCTACTTGCGATCATTGCAAATAGAGGCCTATCGGTTTGTTAATAGTTATCAAGTTTTTCCACAACTTTTGTCGCCTATTTGTTCTTACTCATCTGCTTGAAAAAATTCCTGCTTCGTCCCGATAATATCTTCATAGTTGCTCTGAGTTACTGTGACTTCCAGATGATCTCCCTTATTTTCAATTTCTGCTTTTATATCATTTCCTCTGTCGTCTTTGCCGCTAAAGCTAAGAATCCCTGTTTCAGAATCGTAAGTTCCAATCGCGTTTTCGACATAAAGCAAATGGGTAACGCTATACTCGATCCTATATGTGCCATCATCTTCTTTAGTGATATTCAGAATTTCATCAAAATCATTACTATAATAGCCTTCCTCTGGCATTTGAAAATTCGCAGTATCATTATTGGTTAAATGCTCGTTTGATACTATATCACTAACATTTTTGTTTTCTACTTGTACTGAAGTGCTTTCAGTCGATGATTCTTTATTTTCCTGAGATTGCCCACATCCAGCTAACCCCAAAACCATGCATAGCACAAACAGGTAAATTACTTTTTTCATAGCATTCTTCTCCTTTATTCAATCTATTTTTGTCGATTTATTTGTTATCGCATTTTATCATACCATAATTATTAACTTTTCTGTTTAAACAACGAACTTCAAGCCTGATTTATTTCATCTGTCCACAATTTTTTCAAAATCGTATGGTTGCACATAAATTTCCAGAAAACTTGTAGCACAATCACGATTTTTCTTTTCGTTCATACAAACCACCACGGCAGTTCCAGCCACAGGTTATCCATGGCCTGTTCCTCGGTCTTTTTGGCGCGGCCTTTTGTCAGGTGAAAGTATATCGCCGTGCCGATCAGCGGATGTTCCTCACCATCGGTGAAGCCATAGCGGTACAGCAGATAGGTCTGCTCCCGTTGGGTCAGCCGTTTCAGACCATCGTACAGTTCCCGGCGCGATTCCTGCTCCTCCATAATATTCTGCGGTTGCATGGCGTAAGGGTCGGCTATAGCTTCGATGCGCCGCAGTTGTTCCTCTCCCGGCAGAACATCGTCCAGCGAAACGCGCTGGTAGCAGATACCGTCCTTGTCCTCCGTCACCATCCGCTGTTCAAAAGTGGCAAAGGCATCCCGTACCATGTCCATCATGGCGTTGCGGATGGCAGGAGCCGCGTAGGTCAGGAACTTCATGCCGCGCGCTGCATCGAACTTTGGCACGGCCTTCCACAAGCCCAGATTGCCTGCCTGTTTCAAATCGTCCGTGTCAAGGTTCAGGCCAGCCTGTGCCAGATTCATGCTGCGGAAAAGGTCATTTGCCACCTTGCCAATAAAGGACTTGTTGTTGTCGATCAGGCTGTCCAGCGCGGCAGCATCGCCTTTCTGTGCCAGCGCACAAAGCCGTTCATTCGTCTGCTTCATGGGCGTTTTCCTGCTCTGCGGCAGACTGCAAGATTCCCAGCAGACCGTTCCGCAGCTGTTCCAGTGCTTCCGGCGTAGCTCCCTCCATGCCCGAAACACTGTCCAACATTGCATCCGTCAGCTGCTCTGCTGTAATCGTTGGGTGCTGTACATCCTGCCCCTTGGTCAATTCGGTGAACATCTTCTCTGCCACTTTCTTACTCATAGCTTCCTGTTCGGCGTAATGGCTCCCGATACCCTTTTTGATCTCCTTGACCGCTGCCATGAAATACATCTCAATGTCATCAAGGTCGCCTTGGTACACAGGCTTTCTCCGAAGGCTGATGTCCTTTGCAGCCTTGGCTGCTTCCGGGGTCTTGACCTTTGTGCGCAGAAGGGTACTCAATGTCGTGAGCATAGCGTTCTGTGCTGCGATGCCGGATGCAAAGGTATCATCAAAATACTGCGCTATGCGGTAAGTAAGCTCTGCAAACCGGGCGTTTTCCAACAGCAGGTTGACCACCTCTGTATTGACACGCCCCGTGTAGAGGTTCTTTGCGGCTTCTACGGACAGGCCAAGTTCGGCAATGTCGTAGTTCTTGCGGTCGGGGATGTTGGTTTCTCCCAGCAGAAAATCCGTGGACACGTTGAACAGCCTTGCGATCTTCAGCACCTGTTCGTGGGTCAGGGTTCCTTTTGCGCCGCTGATAAAACGGCTGATAGTGCTCTTGGAGCAGCCGATTTCCTTGGCAAGCTCCGGTTGGCTGATGTTGTGCTCTTTCATCAAGTCCGCAAGACGGATGTTGGATGGTGCGGGCAGATATTCCTGTGCCATGTGGTCGGCCCTCCTTTTTGAGCTTTTTCCTCATTATAATACGCTCTGCCGTTTTGTTCAATATACGGTTACCTCTCTGCCCTTGCTGTTGCAAATCTGCAACCAGTAAGGGCTTTTTTCTTTTTCCGTTGCAGTTCTGCCGCTTTTTCGCCTTTCCTGCAAAATTTTCCGTATATTCAGGCAGGAAGCAAAAAACACCAGAGTTCCCACTTTGGGGATACTCTGGTGCAGTACATAACATCGCCCTGCCCGGTGGCCGCAGGGTGCGGGGTTTTGTAGGCATCGAACCGCTTGTCCACCCCTGCCCGTAAAAAGTGCATTTTTTCACGGAAGAAGTTCGTACAACCTGTACGGTCTGTACTTGTACGCACCTGTACGGCAAATCGAGATAAATTAAGGCGTGTTATCGTTTATATTTCAGGTTTCCGTACACCGTACGAACCGTACAGGTTATTTGAACTCCGTACGCGATTTTTTCGGATGCGTACGGAGCAATCAAGTTCGCATTGTGCGAACTTGATTGTAACTCTCCCGCAGGAGACATTCCCCCTCGGAGAGCCCACTACACTTTGCAGACCATAGGGATGAAAGTGTCATAGTGGGTTATTACACTTCCGCAGAAGTGCATCTCCGTTCCCCGTCACCTCTCGATGAACCTTGAAAGGAGGGATGCCCTTTGGCAAGAAACGATGGCGTTGACCGCACCAGTGTCCGAAACCTTGCCGTTTCGGACAAGGCTGTTGGCAACACCCAGCAGCACAACGAGCGCGAAAAGGACAGCTATCGGAACCCCGACATTATCCCCCAGCGCACTGCATGGAACGTCCACTTCAAAAAGCCAACCGCCAGCTACACTGACCTGTTCGCCCAACTGGAAACCGCCGGAACCATCTCCACGCGCGGCTTGAAGCCGGATGCCACCCATTATTGCGAGCTTGTCTTTGATGTCAACTCGGCCTATTTTGACAATCACGGTGGCTACGAGTTCGCCAAGCAGTTCTATGAGGATGCCTACAAAGCAGCCGTTCAAATCGTGGGTGGTGAGCAGTATATCCTCTCGGCAGTCATGCACGCCGATGAGATCAACCGTGCCATGACCGAAGCATTAGGCCGGGAAGTCTACCACTATCATCTCCATGTGGTCTATGTGCCTGTGGTGGAAAAGCAGATCCTCTGGTCGAAACGCTGCAAGGACAAGGCACTGGTCGGCACAGTCAAGGAGACTGTCATGCAGGTCAGCCGGAGCAAGAAGTGGGCATCCAAGCCCCTGCTGGACGATGCCGGAAAGCCTGTCCTGCAAAAGAGCGGCAAGCCAGTCCTGAAGAAGTCGTACAGTGTCCTGCAAGACGATTTCTTCAACTATATGCGCAATGCCGGGTACACGGATGTAGAGCGCGGTGAGCGCGGCAGCACCGAAGAACACCTGACCGTCACCCAGTTCAAAGTCCAGCGGGAGCAGGAACGTCTGGACAGCCTGACCGCCCAAGCCGACCAAAAGGCGCAGTCGCTTGCCAAAACCAGTCAGACCCTCTCCAAAAAGGAGAAGGAACTTGCCGCTGTGCAGAAAAAGACCACGCTCACGAAAGAAGCCCTCATTCATGCGCGCGATCTGGATTATATCGGCAAGCGCACCTTCCTCGGCAACTACTCGCTGACCGAAGAAGAATTTTCCAAACTGAAAAAACAGGCTGACCACGGCTATATGATGGACGTGGAGAACCGCCGCCTGAAAGAAGAGCTTTCCACCGCCAAGAAGGAGGCCGTTCGTTGGAGCAACAAGTACCACGACCTTTGGTATGATGTGAAGCCTTATCTGGATGCTCTCCACCGTGCGCCCGAACTGGTGCGCAGCTTTTTGGAAAAGATTCTTGCCCCCAAGCAGGAGCGCACCATGAATGTGCCGCAGAAAAACCGCAAGCGTGGGCAAGATATGGAACTTTGATTTTCGGAGGATACCATTTGAACAAAAAGAAGAAGTCGAACAAATCCGGCTACCCGGATGAAGCAATCAAGACCCTTGCGCGTTGCTTTTATCCCTCCATGGTTGAGTTTTTCAACAGTGAGGAAGGCCAGCGTGAATATGAGGAATGGCTGAAAGAGCAGGAAGCACTACAAGCCTTGCCTGTTGCCGCATAAAAACAGCAGGACGCTCCCGGTAAAGAGGGAACGCCCTGCCTTATATAGATGTATCTCACCGAGGTGTGTCCAGTTGGGCACACCTCTTATTTTTTTGTCCTTAATCTTCTAACCCATGGCTCCCGGCTGCATTTTTCAAATATTCCTCCGGGTCGCCGTTCAGGATCAAATCGGCATAGCCCAGCGGGTCATTATAGATAAGGTAGTCCAATTCGGTCTGCTGTGCCATGGTCACATCCAACGCATCCTCGACCCCGGTGCAGTCAATGGAAATTTTTCTCCCATCTTGGAGAGTCAACTCCACACACCCGGTATCCATGTTGAATTTGCAGGCTCTTTCATCGTACTTCATAATCATACCCTCCAAATCTTGTTATTGGCTTACGGTCTATGACAAAGTATCGGAGTTTTGTACCGTCCACAGGAACCTTCGTTGTTGTACCCGAAGAAAACGAAAAATCCGAACCCTTCTCCAATCGGAAACAGGTTCGGATTTTTCTTGTTTGGTGGGCGCGGGTGGATTCGAACCACCGAAGCTGAAAGCAGCAGATTTACAGTCTGTCCCCATTGGCCACTCGGGAACACGCCCATATTCATTTTTGCAGTCGTTTGGACTGCCTGTATATGTTACCACTGAAAGCGCAATTTGTCAACCCATAATTTGGGCTGGGCGCAAAAAAAGAAGAAATAAAGGCAGAGATCACAAAAGCCCTCCCGCTCGGGTGCGCTTTACAGCGTCCGGGCGGGAGGGCTTTTCAGCCTGACAAAAACAGGTCAGGAGAAAATCACTTCTGGTTCTTCATGTAGATGTGGTGCGGCAGACCGGCGATGTACAGCGGGGTCAGCTCGGCCTGAATCAGCGGACGGGCGTAGTCCAAGAAATCCTCGGTCATCTGGGTGTGGTTGTTGTTCATCCAGCTCAGGGGAACCTTCTTTTCCAGGTTGGCGACCTCGCTGATGGGATGCAGCTCGGTGGTGCACTGGTAAGGATTGTTGGAGATGCGCTTCAGGGCAACCATCTGGCCGGTAACACCCTCAAAGGCTGCCTTGGCGGCAGCACCACCCACCTGATAGGCCTCGGTGATGTCGGTGCGGCTGGTCAGGTGACCGGCGCAGCGCTGCAGGGTGGAAAGCTCGATGCAGCGGGTCTTGGTGTCCAGATTGCGGGCCACCACATTGGCCAGATACCGTGCGGTACCGGTCAGCGCCTTGTGACCGAAAGCATCCACGGCGTGCACGTCGTCCGCCAGCTCACAGACATAGCGGCCATCCTCCAGCTTTACGCCCTCGGAAACGGCAATGACGATGCTGGGCTTCTTTTCCTGCATCACACGCACCTTTTCCACAAAGCGCTCCACGTTGAAGGGAACCTCGGGCAGGCAGATCATGTCCACGCCCTCGCAATCGTCGCTCTTGGCCAGTGCAGCGGCAGCGGTCAGCCAGCCGGCATTGCGGCCCATGATCTCCACCACGGTAACGTACTTGGTGCCGTACACGGTGGCATCGCGGATGATCTCTTTCATCACAACGCCAATGTACTTGGCGGCAGAGCCATAGCCGGGGGTGTGGTCGGTGACCATCAGGTCGTTGTCGATGGTCTTGGGCACACCCATAAAGCGAATGTCACTGCCAACGCGCTGGCCGTAGTCAGCCAGCTTGCCGATGGTGTCCATGGAGTCGTTGCCGCCGATATAGAAGAAGTAACCGATGTTCAGCTTTTCCAGAATGGCGAACAGCTTTTTGTACACCGCCTCGTCATCCCGCCAGTCGGGAAGCTTATAGCGGCAGCTGCCCAGAAAGCTGGACGGGGTGCGCTTGAGCAGCTCGATGTCCAAGTCATCGGTCAGCAGGGTGGAAAGATCCACCACCCGTTCCTCCAGCAGACCGGCAACACCGTTGCACATACCGTACACGATGTCTGCGCCGCGGTTCTTGCAGCTTTCAAAGACACCCGCCAGACTGGCATTGATGACAGAGGTGGGGCCGCCGGACTGACCGACAATTGCGTTTTTTCCCATGATGATTTCTCCTTTTTTGTTTTTTCTGTTTCGGCTATAAAAACGTGCAGTCACACGAAAACAGACGCGGAAGGAAAAGGCGGATCACAGACGGATGTGGCGGGGGGTACCGTTCACATACACAGGGGTCACCTCGTCCAGGATCAGCGGACGGGCATACTCCTCAAAGGCTTCGGTCACCTGCATCCCGTCCGAGGTGATCCATTCCAGCGGGACCTTCTTTTCCAGATTTGCCACCTGCTGCACATCCACAGACTCGGTGATGCACTGGTACGGGTAGTTGGAGACCCGCTTGAGGGCGATCATACGGCCGCTCTCGCCTGCAAAGGCAGCAGCGGCGGCGGCACCGCCAACGGCGTAGGCCTCGTTCACATCCGTGCGGCTGGCCAGATGGCTGGCGCAGCGCTGCAGGGTGGAGAACTCGATGGCACGGCTCTTGCACTGCAGCTTGTCGTGGATGAGCTCCGAAAGGTAACGGCTGGTGCCGCTGAGGATGGCCTTGTGGCCAAAGGCATCCAGCTGGCCGGCGGTGGAAACCAGATCGCACAGATAAGTGCCGTCTGCGGTCTTTACGCCCTCGCTGGCCGCGATGATAACGTTGGACTTTACCCGCTGCAGCTCGTCCACCCGGGCAAGGAACTTGTCCTGATCAAAGGGTACTTCCGGCAGCAGGATCAGGTCGGGGCCTTCGCAGTCCTCGCCGCCCGCCAGACAGGCCGCACCGGCCAGCCAGCCTGCGTGACGGCCCATGATCTCGGCCACCGTCACGCTGCGGATGTTGTACACCGAGGAGTCGCGGATGACTTCCTTCAAGATGGTGGCAATGTACTTTGCGGCAGAGCCGTAGCCGGGGGTGTGGTCGGTGAGACACAGATCGTTGTCGATAGTCTTGGGCACACCGATGAACCGCACACTGCTGCCCACCTGCTGCCCATAGCGGGACAACTTTGCGATGGTATCCATCGAGTCGTTGCCGCCGATGTAGAACACGGCACAGATGTCGTACTTGTCAAACAGGGTGAACAGCTTGACGAACGGGGTGGCATCGGTGTCCGGGTCGGGCAGCTTGAAGCGGCAGCTGCCCAGATAGCTGGACGGAGTACGCTTGAGCAGCTCGATGCTCATGCGGTCATCCAGCAGGACGTTGAGCTCCAGCAGCTCTTCCTTGAGCAGACCCTCGATGCCGTACTTCATGCCGTACACCTTGTCTGCACCCAGACTGCGGGCGGCTTTGTATACGCCCGCAAGGCTGGAGTTGATCACGGCGGTAGGGCCGCCGCTCTGACCAATGATGATATTCTTGGCCATGGAAACCTCCTTCAGATCATATAAAATGTATCCGCTGCCGGGCAAACGGCTTTCCGCACCGTCCAGTAAAGTGGTCTGTCGGCCCTGCACTGCCAACGGACCGGGACGGCAAAACAGCCGTCTGCCGCAACTGACACAAAAATATTTGCAGCTTGTGTATTTGCTTTTTGTAAAATGTGCAAAATAAGCTGCAATTCTATTGTACCCGTTTTGCCTGTTGTATGCAAGACCCAATTGGTTGCACAGGCAAAAAAAATATGATAAAATGGGTGCGCACTCCAAAATTACCGGGCAGAAGTACCTGCCTGTTGGGATAAATGCAGAAAGCTGGACAGAGAATATGGGCATTTCACACGAGTATCATTCGGCACCCCGGCGGCGCACGCGCGGGGGCATCAGCGGCAAGCTGCGGCTGGCGGGGGTCATTGTGGCCATTTTGCTGGTTGCCTATGCGGTGACCGCCATCTTGGAAAAAGGGACTGCGGAGGAAGAAAGCACCCCGCAGACCGGCGCAGGCGGCATTGCGCAGAACATTCTGGCACCGCTGCCCATGCAGGGCGAGGCTGCTTCCGGCAGCGACAGCGAGGGTGCAGCCGGTGACAGCGGCACAGCACAGGCGGTACAGCTGGAAAGCTTCGGCCCGGCCCGGCAGACCGATGGCGCTTATACCATTAAGGCGTATGACGCCAGTGTTATCCGGCAGCCGGCCTGCGGTCAGGTAGACCTGAGCTATTTTTCGGACGCCGCCTTTCTGGGCGACAGCCTGACGGTGGGCTTCTCGGACTATCAGATCAATCTGAGCGGCGCGCTCATCTGCGGCTATACGGGTGTGGGGCCGGACGCCATCGTCAACCGCGCCGCCGTCAAGAGCCCCACCCGTGGGCAGGAAGTGGCGCTGGATGTGCTGGCAGCGGCACAGCCCAAAAAGCTGTATATCCTGCTGGGCACCAACACCCTGACCACCTTGGGCGCATCTGACCGTTTTCTGGCCTACTACGGCCAGATGCTGGACGAGCTGCGCCAGACGCTGGGCGAGGACTGCATTATTTATGTGCAGTCCATCCCGCCGGTACGGCCTGCGGCAGCGGAAAAGAAGCCGGGGCTTGCCTCGGACGTGCTGCACGGCGTGAACGAGCAGCTGGCACAGCTGGCTGCAAGCAAGGGCTGCGTTTATCTGGACCTGTGGGAGGCACTGGCTGACGGCGAGGGCAACCTGAAAGAGATGATCGCCGCACCGGACGGCGTGCACCTCTCGGCCGGCAACGGCTACGGCGCATGGGTCACCTACCTGCGCAACCACGCAAAATATTCCGCAAATAACCCGTGGATCATGGGCAGCGCTTACAGCGCAGAATAAAAAGCAAAAAGCAAGTGCACCACATCTTCATCAAAAGCGTTGGCTTTTGAAAAGGTGGTGCACTTGCTTTTTATATTACTTTTTATCCTGTGGGTCATCCAGCCCTTTGAACATCACCATGCCCAGACTTGCAAAGCTGGCACCCAGCACAAAACCGACTGTTCCCAGCGACACACTGAACAAAACGCCCATGGCAACACCGAACAGGATGCCCGCGATTTGACTTTTCTTCATTTTACTGCTCTGCCTTTCCGTACCATGCAACGGACAACCGCCACGAGACGGCATATAGCGCCAGCGCCGCCGTCAGCACGACCACCAGCACCAGCAGCGAACCGTTGGCGGGCAGGATGCCGTTCAGCAGAGTTCCATCGGAGGACACCGTAATGCCCATCAAGCCTCCCAGCATACCGACGCTCAGGTAGTACACATACTTTGCCTTCTCGTAGCCAAAGCGGTAGGTCAGCGGCAGCAGGATCATGTTGCCCAGCAGGGTCAGCATCGCTACCTGAAGCAGGGTCGCCACGGTGAGCTGAACCGTCACCGTGCCCCAGAGCAGCTGTGCCGCTGCCAGCGCTGCCATGCTCAGCAGTTCCGCCAGCACCATACCGCACAGACCGATGAGGTATTTGCCGCCCACGATCTGCTCTTTTGTCACCGGCAGAGCAGCGCAATAAGCGCTGAACCGGCTGTTCTGGTCGTACGCCAGCAATGTCATGGGCGACATCCCCAGCATAAGCCCGCTATACAGCATAAAGAAATTAGAGCCATCCTTCATTAAAAACGTTCCCATCAGCATCATAGCAATCGACACCAGAATGATCCATCTGGTGTAGCTCCACGTCTGATAGGCATCCTTCAATAGCAGACCTTTCATTGCACATCCTCCCCTTTCACCATCAGTACAAACAATTCCTCAATGCTTACCGGGGTAAGCTCTGCCCCGGCGGGCATTGCGTCCCGGCGCACAAGCGCCTCGACTCCGTAGGGGGTGACCCGCTTGCCGTACACCCGCGTATCCAATGCCGCCAGCTGCGCCGCCGTGCCATGCCACAAGGCGTATTCCTCCCGCAAGGCATCCTTTTCCTCACAGAGCAGCAGCCTGCCCTTGTGCAGGAAGGCGATGGTATCGCACAGCTTTTCCAAGTCGCTGACGATGTGGGAGGAGATGAGGATGGAGTGCTCCTCGTCTCGGGTAAAATCCAGCAGCAGGTCGGTCACCTCGTCCCGCACCACCGGGTCCAGCCCGTTGGTGGCTTCGTCCAACAGCAGCAGCTTCGGGTGGTGCGCCAGCGCCACCGCGATGCACAGCTTCATCTTCATGCCGGTGGAGTAATCCTTATATTGCTTTTTATCCGGCAGGCCGAACTTTTGGCACAGCTCTGTATAAGCGGCAGCGTCCCAGTTGCGGTAGATGCCCGCCATCACCTTGCCCGCCTGCACCGCGTTCAGGCACAGGGGGATGCCCTCGCTGCCCAGCACCACGCCGATTTCCTCTTTGGTACGGACGGAAGCAGTGCGGCTGTCCCTGCCAAGAATGGTCACGGTGCCGCCGTCCCGCTGCACCATGTCCAGAATCAGCCGGATGGTGGTGCTTTTGCCCGCCCCGTTTTCGCCGATCAGCCCGCAGATGGTGCCCCCGGGCAGGGTCAGATCCAGCGGCCCAAGAGTAAAGTCCTTATAGTGCTTTGTAAGCCCCTGCAGTTCCAGTGCGTTCATATTCAGCCCTCCCATAGCAGTTCCAGCATCTCCCGCAGTTCTTCCCTGCTCAGCCCGCAGGATGCGGACAGGCGGACGGCCTCGGTAAGATGCTCTTCAATCTTTTTCAGGTTTTCTTCCCGCAGCAACTCGGTATTTTTCGGGGCTACAAAAAAGCCCTTTGCCGGTACTGCATAAAGAAAGCCCTCTTTTTCCAGTTCATCGTAGGCGCGCTTGGTGGTAATGACGCTGATGCGCAGATCCCGTGCCAGCCCCCGGATGGAGGGCATGGCCTCGTCCGGCTGCAAAGCCCCGCTGATGATCTGCTGCTTGATCTGGTTGTAGATCTGGTCATAGATGGGCGCGCCGCTTTTGTTGTTGATAAACAGTTCCATCGGCTGCTCCTTTGACGCTTATGTTTCGTCTGTATATGTACAGTATATACAGTAGACACAGACTTGTCAAGAGGGTGCGCAAAAAAATACACCCGCCATCCAAAATGGACAGCGGGTGCAATTTTTATAGGTTTTACAGTGCCTTGATAGCGGTCTTGATGCGCTCGGCGGCAAGCTTGGTCTTTTCTGCATCGCCGAAGGCGGTCAGACGGAAGTAGCCTTCGCCGCACTCGCCGAAGCCCACGCCGGGGGTGCCCACAACGCCGCAGTTTTCCAGCAGCCAGTCAAAGAACTCCCAGCTCTTCATGTTACCGGGGCAGCGCAGCCAGATGTAGGGGCTGTTCTTGCCGCCGCAGTACCACACACCGCACTCGTCCAGTGCATCGGCAATGACCTTTGCGTTGCGGCGGTAGTAGTCCAGATTGGACTGGATCTCGGCCATGCCGCTCTCGGTGAACACGGCAGCAGCGGCGCGCTGCACCACATAGGGCACGCCGTTGAACTTGGTGGTCTGGCGGCGCAGCCACAGCTTATTCAGGTTCATCCCCTCGCGCTCCAGTTCCTTGGGCACGACGGTGTAGCCGCAGCGGGTGCCGGTAAAGCCTGCGATCTTGGAGAAGGAGCAGATCTCCACGGCACACTCGCGTGCACCCTCGATCTCAAAGATACTGCGGGCAAGCTCGCCCTCCGAGATGAAGCACTCGTAGGCGGCATCGTACAGGATGATGGCATCATTCTTGCGGGCGTAATCCACCCAGGCCTTCAGCTGTGCACGGGTGTAGGCAGCGCCGGTGGGGTTGTTGGGGCTGCAGATATAGATGATATCTGCCTTCACGCTCTCGTCCGGCATGCCAAGGAAGCCATTTTCCTGCCCGGTGCGGCTGTAAATGATCTTGCGGCCATCGGTGACGTTATCGTCCACATAGGTGGGGTACACGGGATCCGGCACCAGCACGGTGTTATCCACATCGAACAGCCCCAGCAGGTTTGCAAGGTCGCTCTTGGCGCCGTCCGAGATAAAGATCTCGTCCTCGGCGATCTGGGTGCCGCGGCCGGCGTAGTAGCCCTGAATGGCCTGCTTGAGGAAGGGGTAGCCCTGCTCCGGGCCGTAGCCGTGGAAGCCCTCTTTGGTGCCCATCTCCTCGGCGGCGTCGCGCATGGCCTGCACCACGCACTTTGCCAGCGGCTGGGTCACATCGCCGATGCCCAGACGGATGATTTCCTTTTCCGGGTGTGCTTCCTGATACGCAGCCACCTTGTGGGCAATGTCCACGAACAGGTAGCTGGCCTTCAGCTCGTTGTAATGCTTGTTCATCTTCATGATACTTTCCCTCGCTTCTATATTGTGGAACCCTCTCAGTCATCTCGCATTCGCTCGATGCCAGCTCCCCCGAAGGGAGAGCTGGCGCCGTCAGGCGACTGAGAGGGTTCTTATTTACACTTCGGTCGTGCCCTCGCACACGGTCTCGGCTGCACCGGTCATCAGCAGCTGCTTGCCGGGCAGCACCCGGATGGTCAGCTCACCGCCGCGCAGCTGCACATGGACGTCTTCTCCGGCGGGGCAGATGCCCAGCTCGGTCAGGGCTGCCACGGTGGCGCAGGTGCCGGTGCCGCAGGCCCATGTCTCGCCGCTGCCGCGCTCCCACACGCGCATCTTCAGGTGAGTGGCGTCCACCACCTGCACAAACTCGGTGTTGATGCGCTCCGGGAAGTTTTCGTGGTGCTCAAAACCCGGGCCGATCTGCTCCAGCTTCAGGCTGTCCACCTCCGGCACAATGGTCACGCAGTGGGGGTTACCCACGCTGATGCAGGTCACCCGCCACAGGTTCTCTTCCACCTCCAGGGGCAGATCCACCAGTGGCCCTTCGCCCATGTTCACGGCGGGCAGCGCCGCCGCCATGGCGGTGTAGGCACCCATCTCCACCTGCCACAGCCCCTCGCCCATGCGGGCAACGGTCTTTAAGCCGCTCAGGGTGTCGATGGCAAGCTTCGGCTTTGCCATGCCGTGGGTGTACAGCCACTCGGCCACGCAGCGGATGCCGTTGCCGCACATTTTGCCCTCGCTGCCGTCCGCATTGAAGATGCGCATCATGGCGTCTGCCCCGGCTGTGACCGGTGCGCAGATGCAGATAATGCCGTCCGCACCAATGGAAAAGTGCCGCCGGGACAAGCGCTCTGAAAGCGCCGCGATCTGTTCCGGCACACCGGAGGTGCGGCAGTCCAGATAGATGTAATCGTTGGCGCAGCCCTGCATTTTGGTGAATGAAAGCTTCATGCTTATCGCTCCTTATAAAAGGGACTGGTCAGTCCCTTTAAACTCATTACTTTATAATGATAAAAAAACCGGCACGAGATGTCAAGGGAAAAAGCAGCTTTCAGACAATTTTCTTCAGTTGCTGCAAAACAGGGCTTGACAATACGCACTGCATGGGATATAAAAAAAGAGAGCGCTTTGTACAGCAGGCAAGGCTGTGCCGGATACCGGAGGCTTTTTCCGGGGCACGGCGGGCTGTACGCGTATGCAATACAACTGCAAAAAGGAGACCACAGGAATGGATACTTTTGAAAAAATCCGTGCATTGCTGGCTGAGCAGCTGGACGTTGACCCGGCAAAGATCACGCTGGAAAGCGATATCATGAGCGATTTTGAGGCTGACAGTCTGGATATCGTGGATATGGTGATGACGTTGGAGGACGAGTTTGGCATCGAGGTGCCGGACGACGCCATCGAGTCCCTGCGCACCGTAGGCGATGTGGTAAACTTTGTGGACAGCCACGCGCAGAACTGATTTTTTAGGCAAAAGCCCCGCCTTTGCAGTGCGGCACACGGCCGTGCAGGCAGACGGGGCTTTATTATGGTTCGTGCGGAACGTAAAGCGTTTGGCGCACGGCCTTGGGAGGATATAACAAAATGGCAAAAGACAACAAGAAGCTCGTGCAGGCGATCACCAGTCAGGAAGAAAACTTTGCACAGTGGTACACCGATATCTGCGTGAAGGCAGAGCTGGTGGAGTATTCCAGTGTGAAGGGCTTTATCATCCTGCGCCCCTATGGTCAGGCCATCTGGGAACTGATCCAGAAGGATCTGGACGCCCGGTTCAAGGCTACCGGCCATGAGAACGTGGCTATGCCGGTGCTGATCCCGGAGAGCCTGCTGCAGAAGGAAGGCGAGCTCGTCAATGGCTTCGCGCCGGAGGTGGCGTGGGTCACGATGGGCGGCTCCGACAAGCTGGAGGAGCGTCTGGCAGTACGTCCCACCAGTGAGACCATGTTCTGCGATCACTGGTCCCGCGTGCTGCACAGCTACCGCGAGCTTCCCATGAAGTACAACCAGTGGTGCAGCGTGGTGCGCTGGGAAAAGACCACCCGTCCCTTCCTGCGCAGCCGCGAGTTCTGGTGGCAGGAGGGTCACACCATCCACGAGACCGCTGCCGAGGCCGAGGCTGAGACCCAGCAGCAGCTGAACTGCTACGCAGATACCTGCGAGCAGGATTTGGCGATCCCCGTGGTGAAGGGCCGCAAGACCGACAAGGAAAAGTTTGCCGGTGCCGAGGCCACCTACACCATCGAAGCCATGATGAAGGACGGCAAGGCTTTGCAGAGCGGCACCAGCCACTACTTTGGCGACAAGTTCAGCAAGGCTTACGATGTCACCTTTACCGGCCGCGACAACCAGCTGCATCATCCGTTCCAGACCAGTTGGGGCGTTTCCACCCGTCTGGTGGGTGCTATCATCATGACCCACGGCGATGACGACGGCCTGATCCTGCCCCCGGCCATTGCCCCCATTCAGGTGGTGGTGGTGCCCATTGCCGCCCACAAGCCCGGCGTTTCCGAAAAGGCTGCCGAGCTGGCCGAGAAGATCAGCAAGTACGCCCGCGTGAAGCTGGACGACAGCGACAACGCCCCCGGCTGGAAGTTTGCCCAGTGGGAGATGAAGGGCGTGCCCCTGCGCCTGGAGATCGGTCCCAAGGATCTGGAAAAGGACCAGTGCGTGCTGGTGCGCCGCGACACCCGCGAGAAGGTCTTTGTAAGCTTGGACGAGCTGGAGACCGCCATTCCCGCCCAGCTGGAGGCTCTGCGCAAGGACCTGTACCAGCGTGCGCTGGAAAACCGCGAAAAGCGCACCTGGGCTGCCACCACTATGGACGAGGTGAAGGAGCTGGCCAAGGCCAACACCGGCTACATCAAGACCATGTGGTGCGGCGATCTGGCCTGCGAGATGAAGATGAAGGAAGAGGCCGGACTTTCCAGCCGTTGCATGCCCTTTGAGCAGGAGCAGCTCAGCGATGTGTGCCCCTGCTGCGGCAAGCCCGCCAAGGCCATGGTCTACTGGGGCGTTGCTTACTAAGTATTTGCCTTTCTGACCCGATACAAAACCCCCGGAGCAAAAAAACGCTCCGGGGGTTTTACTTGTCATGTGTCGAATTATATGCTATTATAGAGTTGCTGCTCTAGCAGCAAGGCACTGCACATAACGGCAGGCGGTTCGGCCCCACTTCCGAAAGGAGGTGAAGCTTATGCCAATTACTTTGACGTTCCATATCTTCGGATTGGTATTTACCATCAAGGTAAAAAGCGAGAACCGCCACCCTGGCCGGTGACGGTTCTTAGTCTTTAAGAACTTACATCAAAAGGGCTGACCGCTTGTCGCAGTGCCTTTTCTATTTACAGTATACCCGCTTTTGAGGTTTCTGTCAAGAGCACGCCGTTTCGTTTCTGCGTGCTTTTTTCTTACCGGTCAAAGGTGGTGCTGAGGGTGGTCTGCCAGCTTTCGCCGGGGGCAAGGCAGGCGGCTGCGGCGCGCTGCTCCCAGTCCTGCGGGTCGGTGGCAGCGGCGGGCAGGCTGTGCCACGGCTCAATGCACACAAAGCGCACCGGCTTTGCGGGAGCTGACCAGATGAGCGAATAGGGGTAGCCCTCCACCCGGCAGGTGATATTGCGGCCGGTGTCCTTCTCGCAGATGCCAATGGTGCCAGTGCGCAGGCCTGCCATGCAGAAGCTGTCGTTGGCAAACAGGTCATCGGTCAGCGGGATGGCCTGCTGGTTCTTCCACTGGTAATAGCTCTTGCCGCTCAGCAAGCCGTTGGGGCTGGCATCGAGGATGACCGGGCTTTCCGGCCGGTCAAAACGGAACTCGTAGTCGGTGGTGGTGTGCTTGGCGTCGAACGGCACATTGAACGCCGGGTGGAAGCCGATACCGAAACGCAGCTCCTCGGTGCCGGGGTTCGTCACCTGCAGGGTATGGTGCACGGTCTTGCCCTCCAGTCGGAAGGTGCTGGTAAGTACAAAATCATAGGGGAAGCGCTCTGCCTTGATGGCATCGTCCGCCCGCAGCTCCAGCTGGATGGTATCCCCTTCTGCCCGCAGCAGGGTGTGCTCCAGATCCCGGGCAAAGCCGTGCTGACCGCCCTTCCATGTTTTGCCCTTGGCGGCAAAGGTGCCGCCTACCAGCTTACCCGTCCATGGGAACAGGATGGGTGCATGGCGCTTCCAGATGGCGGGGTCGGCCTGCCAGAGCATCTCTTCGCCTGCGGCATTCTTCAGGCTGACGGCCTCTGCACCGTGGGTGTCCACGGTCAGGGTCAGGAATTCGTTGTGAATGGTTGCCTGCATTTTCAGTATCTCCTTTGTCCTTCTTATTTTCCGGGGCCTGCTGCTTCCAGTATACTCCCCCGTGTGCCAAAAATAAAGCCCCTTCCCATGCTTGCACAAATCGTCACTGGGCAAAAGGCTTCCCCCGACCGGGGGAAGCCTTTATTTGGAAGCACGATTTCCATGCTCTGCTTGCTTCAACAGGGCTGTGCCAGCGGCAGGGTAACGGCAAAGGTGGTGCCGTTTTCGCTGCTGCTCTCCACGGTCACGCTGCCGCCGTGCAGTACGGCGATCTCCCGCACAAGGGCAAGCCCAAGCCCCACGCCGCCCATCTCCCGGCTGCGGGACTTATCCACCCGGAAAAAGGGCTGGAAAATGCTCTCCCGGCAGTCTGCGGGGATGCCCGGGCCGGTATCTGCAACGCGCAGCACAGCGGCCTGCTTTTCCTGCCGCAGGGTGACGCGCACTGCCCCGCCGGGGCGGTTATACTTGATGCCGTTTTCCACAAGATTGAACACCAGCCGGTAGATCAGCGCATCACTGCCCACCATGCCCAGCTCCGCGCAGTCCTGCTGCAAGGAGATATTGTTTTTCTGAGCAAGGGAGGTCAGGTCGGTCAAGATTTCCTCTACCAGCGGTGCAAGGGCGATCTGGTCGGTGCGGGAGACCGATTGCAGATTGCTCATTTCCAGCAAAGTGTGCACAAGGGCGGTCAGGCGGTCCAGCTGCTCCCGCAGGGAGCTGACCAGCCCGGCGGTCTCAGCGTCCATGGCCGGGTGCTCCTCTGCAAACAGTTCCAGCTTTGTCTGCAAAATAGCCAGCGGAGTGCGCAGCTCGTGGGCGGCGTTACCCGCAAACTGCCGCTGCAATTCAAAAGACTGTGCCAGACCATCCAGCATCCGGTTCACCGACCGGCTCAGCTGCCCGAATTCCTGCACGGTATCTTCGTCCAGACGGGCGGTGGCGATGCTGTCCTGATCGACCCGCTGCGCCTGCTGCGCAAGCTGCTGCAAAGGTTTCAGCGCTCTGCCGCTGACAAAATAAGCGATGGCTGCGCTGAGGATGGTGACCACAGCGGTGATGCACCAGCCCTTGCGGCCAAAAACCACCTTTGCATCGTAGACTTCCTGTGAAAAATGCGCCAGCAGGCTGGACATTTCCTCCTGCGGGATCTCGATGGTCAACGAATCCGCACTGCCGGGCTGATACTGCATCATAAAGCCGTTGAGGGCATCCATGCCGGTAACGCCGGTGCGATACAAAAGCAGATTCATGCACACGCAGGCGCAGGCGATGAGCAGCGCCGTCAGCAGGGTGATGCGCCATTGCAGGGATAAACGCTTCATTGTGCCTCGCCTCCGATCTCGTAGCCTTCCCCGATGCGGTTGCGGATGGGGTCGTAGCCCAGCGCCGCCCGCAACTTTTTGCGCAGGGCAGAGATATGTACCCGGATGGAGTTGCTGAAGCTGTCCACGCTGCCGTCCCAGACGTGCTCAATCAGCTCTTCCTGACTGACCGGGCGTCCCTGATGCAGCAGCAAATATTCCAGTACGCCGCTCTCCTTCCGCGTCAGCGCAAGGGTCTGACCGTCCACCGTGGCAACGCGGCTGCGGGTGTTGAAGCTGAGCTGCCCGCAGCACAGGCAGACATCCTGCTGGATGAACTTGCGCCGGGTCAGGCTGCGCACCCGGGCCTCCAGCTCTGCAAGGTGGAAGGGCTTGGAAAGATAATCGTTTGCCCCGGCATCCAGCCCCTCCACCTTATCCGCGATCTCGCTGCGCGCCGATAAGATCAGCACACAGGTCTCAAGGTCGTGCTGCCGTAAGTTGCGCAGTACCTGCATCCCGTCCACCTTGGGCAGGTTGAGGTCCAGCAGCACAAGGTCGTACCGCTCTGCCGCCAGTGCTTCCAGCGCGGCTTCGCCATCTGCACAAGCGTCCACCTCGTACCCGGACAGCCGCAGCTTCCGGGCAATGTCCTCCCGCAGGGAGTGCTCGTCCTCTACCACCAAAAGACGCATCTTGTGTTCCACCCTTCCCGTATTATTGCGTTTTTTCTTCATTATAACAGATTATAGCAGACGGTGTTAAGATTCGTGTTAAGATTTTCTTAGCAGAAATTTTATCTCCCATGGTGTATACTGGTGCCATCAAACAACAGGAGGCTATGATGTTCATGACAAAAAAACAGGCGCAGCTGCTTTTGCTTGCCGCCGGGGTGCTGATGCTGCTGTTCGGCGTATGGCGGGGCGAGGCAGACACCGTATTTTCAAAAGCCATCCGGCTGTGTATGGAGTGTGTAGGCATTGGATAAGAAAAAACTAAATCCCCTTGCCCGGTTCCGGGGCTTTATACAGGCCGGGGCGACCCTTTTGACCAACATTCATCTGCCCAACTTTGCCAAAGGAACGCTGTATCAGGGCAGCGGAAAATACGTCTGCGTGCCGGGGCTGAACTGCTATTCCTGCCCGGGCGCTGCCGGTGCCTGCCCGGTGGGAGCATTTCAGGCGGTGATAGGCTCTTCCAAATTCCGCTTTTCCTACTACATCACCGGCATCCTGATCCTTTTCGGGGTGCTGCTGGGGCGGTTCATCTGCGGTTTTCTCTGCCCGTTCGGGTGGTTTCAAGAGCTTTTGCACAAGATTCCCTCCCCCAAGCTTTCCACCAAAAAGTTAAAGCCGCTGCGCTATTTAAAGTATGCGGTGCTGCTGGTCATGGTGGTGCTGCTGCCATTGCTGGCGGTCAACGAGCTGGGCATGGGCGACCCGTTCTTCTGCAAATATCTCTGCCCGCAGGGCGTGCTGGAAGGCGCCATTCCCCTCTCCCTGACCAATGCGGGCATCCGCGCCGCGCTGGGCAAGCTGTTCACATGGAAAGCCTGCATTCTGCTGGCAGTCATTGTGGGCAGCGTGGTGTTCTACCGCCCCTTCTGCAAGTGGCTGTGCCCGCTGGGCGCGTTCTATGCGCTGCTGAATAAGGTCTCGCTGTTCCAGATGCGCGTAGACACCCACAAATGCGTCTCCTGCGGCGCCTGTGCAAAGGCTTGCAAGATGGACGTAGACATTACCAAAGCCCCCAACCACGCCGAATGTATCCGCTGCGGGATGTGCATGAAAGCCTGCCCTACGGACGCCATTCAGTATAAATTCGGGTTGGGAGACAAATCAAACACTGAAACGACAAAGGAGTAAAACCATGAAGCTTAACCGTGTAACCGCACTTTTGCTTGGCCTTGTGCTGGCCTTCAGCCTTGCCGCCTGCGGGCAGGGCGCGTCCTCTGACTCTACTGCATCTTCTTCCGCTTCCTCTGCGGCAGCAGAAGGCAAGACCGAGGAGCAGCTGCTGGCCGAGGAAAACGAGATCCTTTCCGCAAACGATGCCCTGTGGGAGAAGGTGTTCTCCTCCATGGACAAAAACGTGACTGAGACCACCCTCAGCACGAACTACGGCGATTTTCTGCTGAGTGCCGTGGAAAAGGCAAAAGATCAGTTCTCGGATGAGGAGTACAAGACCCTGACCGCCGATGCAGAAAAGATTCGGGATATCGAAAATCAGATCGCTGCCCTTGCCCCCGCGGACGCGGCCGCTTCCGGTGCTGCCGCACAGGGCACCGCTTTCCCTCAGTTTGAGGGCAGCGATCTGGATGGCAACCCGGTGGACAACAGCCTGTTTGCGGGCAACGCCTTTACGGTGGTGAACTTCTGGTTCAACGGCTGCAAGCCCTGCGTGGAGGAACTGGACGACCTGAACGCCCTGAACGAGAAGGTCAAGGCACAGGGCGGCGAGGTAGTCGGCATCAACACCGAGACGCTGGACGGCAACCAGCAGGGCATTGAAGCCGCCAAAAAGCTGCTGGCCACAAAGGGCGCAAGCTACCGCAACATCTACTTTGCCTCCGGCAGCGAGGCCGGTAAGTTCGCACTGAACATCATGGCTTTCCCCACCACCTACGTCTTTGACCGGGACGGCAACGTTGTGGGCCAGCCCCTGCTGGGCGGCATTGACAAGGAAGAAAACCTTGCCGCCCTGCAAAAAAATATTGACGCCGCCCTTGCCAAGGACAGCGCCAAATAAGCTTTCTACCCTGCCGCCTACGGGCGGCTTTTTTGTTTGCTACGGACATTGCCATGCACGCCCGGGCACCGGACGGAATACGCTGGGGCAGAAGCATACTTTTACCAGCAAAGGAGCGTATCTCCATGAAAAACACCGGAACTCTCCGCATCCAGACCTTTGCGGCACGCCAGTCTGCCCCCGTGGAGGGGGTGACCGTTGCGGTGCAGGGGGACGGCTTTACCCTGCACTGCATCACTGATGCCACCGGCAGCGCCGCCGATATTCCCGTTGAAGCCCCCGCCTGCGCCCTCTCGCTGGACGAGGACAACACCACCCGCCCCTACGCCATTGTCAGCCTGACCGCTGCAAAGCCCGGCTACCGCACCGTGCGCATTGAGGGCATCCAGATCTTTGCCGGGCAGGTAACGCTGGCGCAGCCCCAGATGCTGCCCGACACCGAGGAGGGCCGGGACATCCCGAACGCGCCCATCATCATCCCGCCGCACGCTTTGTTTGCGGGCAGCGGCGGCAGCGGCCCGCAGCCGCGGGAAAACTGCACGCCTAGGGTGCTGGAACAGGTCATCATCCCCAAAAATATCACGGTGCATCTGGGCAAACCGGCAGCTTCCGCCCGCAACGTGACCGTCTCCTTCCGGGATTATATCGCAAATGTTGCTTCCAGCGAGGTGTATCCCACCTGGCCGGAGCAGGCACTGCGGGCGAACATCCACTGCCAGATTTCGCTGGCGCTGAACCGCATCTATACCGAGTGGTACCCCAGCAAGGGCTACACCTTCAACATTACCAACTCCACCAGCTACGACCAGTACTACGTCCACGGGCGCACGGTGTTTGAGGTAATGGTGCGCATCACGGACGATATCTTTAACACCTATCTGCGCAAGCGTGGCACGGTGAACCCCTATTATTCCGAGTATTGCGATGGCAAGTCAGTCACCTGCCCGGGGCTCAAGCAGTGGGGCACGGTTACGCTGGCCAACAACGGACGCAGCGCCTTGCAGATCTTGCGCTACTACTACGGCAGCAGCATCGAGATCGTGCGCACTAAAAATATCCGCTCTATCCCGCAAAGCTACCCCGGCACGCCGCTGCGGCAGGGCAGCCGCGGCGCGGCGGTATTCACTCTGCAAAGGCAGCTGAACCGCATCACCAAGGACTATCCCTTCCTTGGCAAGCTGACGGTGGACGGCGTATTCGGCAGCCGGATGGCCGCCACAGTGCGGGCGTTCCAAAGGCAGTTCAACCTGACCGCCGACGGCGTGGTGGGGCGGCAGACATGGTACAAGATCAGCTACATCTATGTATCGGTAAAGGACCTCGCCGAGCTGACCAGCGAGGGCGAGACTTCCACCGGCACCCTGTCCAACGGCACATGGAACGGCACGGTGCTGAGCACCGGTGCTTCCGGCAGCGCGGTGGAGCAGGTACAGTTCTGGCTGAACACGCTGGCGCAGTACGACAGCGCCATTCCATCCGTAAAAGTGGACGGCGTATTCGGCACCGCCACCGCCAATGCGGTACGCGCCTTCCAACGCAAATACGGCCTTACGGTGGACGGCATAGTGGGCCAGACCACTTGGAAAGAACTGTACGATGAGTTTTTGAGCATCCAGTCCGACAACGGCACACCCAACGCCTACCCCGGCACGCCGCTGCGGGAGGGTTCCTCCGGGCAGAATGTGCGGCTGGTGCAGTTCTGGCTGAAGATCGCCCGCACCGTGTACACGAGCCTTGAAAGCGTGACCGTGGACGGAAAATTCGGCGCGGGCACGGCGGCAGCTGTTCGGCGTTTTCAGCGGTACTTCGGGCTGACAGCAGACGGCGTGGTGGGGCGCACCACATGGCAAAAGCTGTACGAGGTGTACAACGATATCGCCAACCGGCTGCTCTCCTCTTCCCTGCGCCCCGGCGAGTACCCGGGCGTGCTGCGCAACGGCTCCACCGGTACGGCGGTGCGGGAACTGCAATTTTACCTCTACCTCATGAGCGCCTACGAAAGCAGCATCCCGCCGGTAAGCATTGACGGAAAGTTCGGCGCAGATACCGAGCGGGCGGTGCGGGCGTACCAGCGGTTTGCGGGGCTTACCGTGGACGGCATAGTGGGGCGCACCACATGGAACTCCCTCTACGGCCGCGCCAGTCAGCTGCGCTCCTCCGGCCCGGTGGTCACCTTAAAGCGTCTGCCCTACCCCGGCACCCCGCTGACAGTGGGCAGCAGCGGCGAGACCGTGCTGTACTACAATCTGCTTTTGCAGCGCATCGCCTATTATTTTTCCAGCGTGGAAGCTCCGCCCCTTGCCGACCGTTATACCGAAGAAACTGCCACCGCCACCCGCAGCGCCCAGCAGCTGCTGGGGCTGGAGCAGACTGGCATTGCAAATGCCGACACATGGACGGCGGTGGAGGCGCTGAGTTTGCAGCTGGCCGCTCACGCCCCGAATCCCGATGGAGATACCCCTCCCGGCACCGCTTACCCGGGACGCGCCATCGCCGAGGGCAGCGCCGGGCAGGAGGTGGGACAGGTGGAGCGCTGGCTCAACCGCCGGGCACAGCTTTCCTGCGGCGAGGGCTATGTAGCCGACAACAACCGCTTTGGCGCGTCAGACGCCGCTGCTGTGCGGGCTGTCCAGCAGCAGGCGGGGCTGCAGCCGGTAAACGGCATCGTGTACCGGGAAACATGGAATGCTTTGCAAGCCCAGTGTACCGACCCCTGCGGCTGCGAGAAGGAGGAATGAGGGATGGCACGCCTTTTGATCTACGACGCCTACGAAAACAAGGTGTACACCTACACAAACCTGAACGAGAACGACCCCATGCCTTACAGCACCCTGACCACCCTGCGGCTGCGGGAGTTCCGGGGCAAATCGTCCAGCCCTACCCTGTGGACCACCATTGCCGCCATGGAAGCGTGGAACCTGACCCGCCGCAAATACGGCAGGGGCATCCCGGTGGGGTACGCCTTCCGCCGCATCTGGGAGGGCGGTCACGGCACCCGCAGCCAGCACTACGCGGGGGTAGCGTTCGATGTGGGGCAAAGCCTTGACCAGCGCCAGCGCACCGCAATTTACAACGCCGCCCGCGCTACTGGCGCGTGGGGCTATGTGGAGCCGCTGAGCCAGACCCCCACATGGGTGCACTTTGACCGCCGCTACGGCACCCCGGCCTGCAGCGGCACCACCGCCGGTTACCCCACCCTGCGCCGGGGCAGCCGGGGCTGCTATGTCATGGTTTTGCAGGACGCACTTTCCACCCTTGGCTACCAGACCGGCAGCCGCATCGACGGTATCTTTGGTGCCCGCACCGAGCAGGCTCTGCGCGGTTATCAGAAGCGCACCAGTCTGCGGGTGGACGGCGTGTGCGGCTGCGACAGCTGGAAAAAGATCTCCACCGCCGTCATCGGCATCGGGCGCACCAAAACCACCATCGACTAGCGTTTGTCCCATACAGAAAAAGCGGCCGCACAAAACCATGTGCGGTCGCTCTTTTTCACTTATTTTACAGCCTGTTTCAGCTGTTCCAGATCTGCGGCATCCGGGTGGGAGAGCGCCTTATCGAAGTTTTCGATCAGGGCATCCAGATTGGGGATGTGTAAAGGCTTAGCCTTCATGGCCTCGTACCGCTGCCGGACGGACATGGGCATTTTGCCCTGACACATAAAGCTGCCGATGACGGTGTTGCTGCCGTCCAGCGCCTGCCGGGTGGCGGCAAGGATCTTTTCAAAGTAGGGCGCACTGCCGCCAAAGCCTGCCGTGCCAAACAGGAATACCCGCTTGCTGCGCAGCTGCTGCAAAAAATCCAGTGTGTCGGCATCCGCCTTGCCCTTGTCCGTCCAGAAACCCACATATAGGGTATCTGCCGCCAGCGCGGCAGTGTCCGGTGCGCCGAAATAGCAGCAGTCTGCCTGCGGCAGCTGCTCCCGCAGGGTCTGTGCCAGCAGTGCGGTGTTGCCGGTTTTGCTGCTGAATACGATAGCGTAACTCATTTTTACCTCCCTCAGAGCAGCGGCAAAGCTGCCGGCTGCTCTTGTGCATACGTTATTTTACGGCAGTTCCTTTGCCGGGAGAGCCTGAAATCATGGAACAGTATAGTACAGCGCCCTGCCAAAATCAAGAGTTGACGAGATTCTCGCCCTTACCGGCCAGAAAGCTGCGCAGATTGCCGGTGGTGATGTCCATCAGCCGCTGCAATGCTTCCTTGGTGGTCCACGCGATATGCGGGGTAAGCACCGCGCCCGGCAGGCCGCGCAGGCGGCTTTGGGGCGGCAGCGGCTCGGTGGCAAAGGCGTCTGCGCCGTAAAAGGCAAGCTTGCCGCTTTCCAGTGCATCGGCTACGGCTTCTTCGTCCACCAGTGCGCCCCGGGCGGTGTTCAGCAGAATGGCGCCGGGCTTCATTTTTGCAAGGGCTTCCCGGCTCATCAGCCCGCGGGTCGCCGGGGTGGCCGGACAGTGCAGGCTGAGCACATCACTGCGGGCAAGCAGGGTGTCAAAGTCCACGAACTCCACCCCATCGGCGGCGTACGCCGGGCGCACCGTGCGGGTGCACACCAGCACCTCCATGCCAAAGGCCTTTGCAATGCGTGCGGTCTGACGGCCGATGCTTCCGTAGCCGTAGATGCCAAAGGTCTTGCCCAGCAGCTCCACCTGCGGCAGCAGACCGTATTCTGCCGGGATGCCCAGCTGCCAGTACCCGTCCTTTACCGCCCGGTCGTACCGCTGGGCGCACTGGCAGATGGCCAGCAGCAGGCTGAAGGTCATCTGCGCCACGCTGTAAGTAGAATAGCCCGGCACGTTGGCCACTGCCACCCCATGGCGGCGGCAGGCTTCAAGGTCGATATTATCCGTGCCGGTGGCGATGATACCCACCCATTTAAGGTTCGGGCACTGCGCCAATACTGCCTCGTCAATGCGGCACTTGTTGATGAGCACCAGCTCTGCATCCCCGATGCGGGGCGCAATATCGGCGTAGTCGGTGCGCACATAGCTGGTGGTGTCCGGCACCAGTGCCTTTACCCCGGACCAGTCCAAGTCTCCTTCTTCCATCACATAGCTTTCAAGGATCACTGCCTTCATAGCTTTCTCATTCCCTCTCTGGTTTACGTTATTCCGTTTCTTTCAGCGGATAAAGCGCCAGCGCAAGGCTGCCGCCGTAGGGGCGGCTGTCCAGCGCGGCATAGCCTTTTGCCAGCAGCAATGCCAGCTGTACCCTATCTTCCAGCGGCACCCACACCGGCGCAGTGCGGGCGGGCACGCAGCCGGTGCGCAGCAAAAAGCAGGGCGCAAGGCTTTCCAGCGGGCGCAGCGCCCGCAGTCCGAAGCCCTGCCGGAAATACAGCGGCAACAGCGCTGCCGCCGTTTCGGTGCACTCCACCACCGCCCATGCCGTGCCCTTGCGGCGCAGCCGGTCTGCCCGGGCTGCGGCAACCTCCACCAGCCGGGCGGGCAGCTCCGTGCCGGTACCCACCGGCGGGGTAAGCAGACAGCCGCCCTCCAGCTGCCTGCGTCCCAGCCAGCTGCGCAGTGCCGCTGCTGCGGCGGTATCGGCGGTGAGGGGCAACACCAGCAGCGCCGCCCCGGCTGTGCCCCACGCCTCGCCTACGGTCAGCATCCGCAGCACCTCGGAGCAGGGACGGTAAAACCCCGCCCCGCCGCAGCGCACCAATGTAAAAAATTCCTCGGCGGAAAGCCGCCGCACCTGCCGCTGACGCGGCGGGTCGCATACTTGGATCATTTGCAGTTCCTCCGTTCTGATGTTCTTTCCATCAGCATACGGAAAACTGCGTGCGAACCGGCGCGAAACAGCGCGCCTTACAGCGCAAAAATCAGTCCAGCGAAACGTCCTCGCTCAGCACCTGCCCGATTGGCTTTGCGATGCACAGGTCGGCGGATGCATCAGCCCCGGTGGGCTGCATATTGATGACCACCAGGTTATCGCCCCGGAAGTACCGGATAAGCCCGGCGGCGGGATACACCACCAGACTGGTGCCGCCAATGATGAGGGTATCGGCATGACGGATGGCATCCACCGCGCCGGACAGCACCTCCTCGTCCAAGCCCTCTTCGTAAAGCACCACGTCCGGCTTTACGATGCCGCCGCACTCGGTGCAGCGGGGCACACCGGTGCTGTTTGCGATGAAATCCACATCGTAGAACTTGCCGCAGCGGGTGCAGTAGTTGCGCAGGGTGCTGCCGTGCAGCTCGTACACCGTTTTGCTGCCCGCCGCCTGATGCAGGCCATCAATGTTCTGGGTGACCACGGCCCGCAGCTTGCCCTGCTGCTCCAGCTTTGCCAGCCGCAGATGGGCGGCGTTGGGCTTTGCCCCCTTTACGATCAGCTTGTCGCGGTAAAAGCGGTAAAACTCCTCCGGGTTTTCCTCCCAGAAGGTATGGCTGAGGATGGTTTCGGGCGGGTAGTCGTATTTCTGGTGGTACAGCCCGTCCACGCTGCGGAAATCCGGGATGCCGCTTTCCGTAGAAACGCCCGCGCCGCCGAAAAAGACGATGCTGCTGCTTTTTGCAATAATGTCTTCCAGTGCCTTGACCATAGTTGAAACGCCCCTTTCCTCACGGAAATTTTTGTGTTAAGATAATACCAGTATAGCACATTCTTACAGGAAAGGAAGAGGCCGATTTTGAACGTCTGGTACATCAACAGCATCCTTGGTGCCATCTGCTTAGAGGAGGAGAATGACGCGCTGTGCGGGGTACATTTTTGCCCGGACGGTGCGCCGGAGCTGGAACCTCTGCCCCGCAGGGTGGTGGAAACGCCCCTGCTGCAGGAAGCCGAGGAGCAGCTGAATGAATATTTTGCCGGGGTGCGCCGGGAGTTCGACCTGCCGCTGGCAGCAAAGGGCACGCCCTTTCAGCAGGCGGTATGGGCGCAGCTGCGCAAGATTCCCTACGGGGAGGTGCGCACCTACGGACAACTGGCGGCGGCGCTGGGCAAACCCAAGGCAAGCCGCGCCGTGGGCAGCGCCTGTCACCGCAACCCGCTGTGCATCGTGGTGCCATGCCACCGGGTCATCGGCGCAGACGGCAGCCTGACCGGCTACGCCGAGGGACTGGAGATCAAGGAATATCTACTGGAACTGGAACAATTTTAAGAGAATGATAAAGGCTGCTGCGCATCGTTTGCGCAGCAGCCTTTGGCGTTTTATGCAGTTTTAAAAGCCCGTAGGCGGGACGTAATAGCTTGGGATAGACCCGCTTTTGGGCGTAGCTGCGGCCTGCTGGCGCAGCGCCGAGCGGGTAACCTCTGCCCAAGAATACTGGGTCATATACTCGCCCCGGTAGGAGTTGAAGGCCGAGCGGTCTCCCCGCAGGAAGTTATAATAATCGCAGTCCACCTTGCTGGTATCCAGCGCCAAGGTGCTGCGGCCGCGTACCAGCAGCCCGTTGACCCCTGCATCCTCCAGCGTATGGCTGAGGTCAAAGATCAAATTGCGCAGGTGGCTGTGCAGCGAGGCGGTGTCAGGCTTATCCTCCCACAGGGCAGCCAGCATCTCGCCGTTGGTACAGGTGGCACCGTTGCGGTCCACAAGGTAGGCCAGCAGCTCCTTGCTCTTGCTGCGCTTGAAGGAGAGCGGACGTCCGCCCACAAAGATCTCGAAGTTGCCGAAGCACTGGATCTTGATGCCCACAGGTGCCGTTTCCGGCGGGTAGCGCAGATTTTCCAGCACATTGCGCACGTCCGCCTCGTTGGCGGGCTTGAGCAGAAAACCGCTGACGAAGATCTGCAATGCTTCCAACGCATACTCCGGATGCTCGGTGACTACGATGATATTGCAGCGGGGCTGCAATTTCTGGATCATGCGGGCAAGGGCAAGGCCATTCATGCCCGGCATTTCCAGGTTCAAAAAGGCAGCATCCATTGGGCCCTGCCGCATCCACGTCAGGGCATCGTCAGTCGTCATGGCACTGATATAGTCACAGTCCGGTGCCACCCGGCACAGGATGCGGATCAGCGAATTGATCGCAAGCTGACCGTCATCCACAACCAGTATTTTCATAGCTTCACCCCCTATCTGCTTACGCAAAACAATTCCCCGCTGTTAGTTTAGCACGCCGCAAACTTTTAGGCAAGTTTTTTTCCGGAAAAACCCAAAAAAGAAACGTTTTCGCCCAGATATATGTCCATCTTCTCCTGTCTCTTCAAGACATTTCCGCAGCTTCGGTCGCCTTTTTCGACGAAATACCGGAGCATTGCGCGCTCAATTGATATATCAAATCAGCGCTCATTTGTCCCCGCTTCCCGCCGGAAGGCGCGGCTTTTTCCCGGCAAACACAAGGCCGCTGCACCGGTCTTGTGCAGCGGCCTTGTGAATAATTTGCGTTTGGCGTGCTCTGCGGCGCGCTCCAAACGTTTTTTCACGGGTTCTTCAATGGAGATCCAGCTCCGGCGGGACATCCAGCTGGTCGGAGACATATTTCCCATTCTTTTTGCGCTGACGCACACACTCGGTAAGCAGATATTCGATCTGCCCGTTCACCGAGCGGAAGTCATCCTCTGCCCAAGCGGCAAGGGCATCGTAGAGTTTAGCGTTCAGGCGCAGGGGCACCTGTTTTTTCGGCTCTGCCATATCAGTACAGGCTACCGCTGTTCACGATGGGCTGGGCATCCCGGTTGCCGCACAGCACCACCAGCAGATTGGATACCATTGCCGCCTTACGTTCATCGTCCAGTTCCACTACCTTGTTCTCGTTCAGACGATCCAGCGCCATTTCCACCATGCCCACAGCGCCGTCCACGATCATCTTGCGGGCGTCAATGATGGCACTGGCCTGCTGGCGCTGCAGCATGACCGCTGCAATTTCCGGTGCATAGGCCAGATAGGTGATGCGGGCCTCCACCACTTCGATACCTGCCTCGGCCACGTTCTTCTGGATCTCGTCCCGGATGCGGGCAGCCACCACCTCAGAGGAGCCGCGCAGACTGCCCTCGTCGGCCACGCCGTCGCCGGTGGTGTCCACGTTGGGAGAAACATCATAGGGGTACACCCGCACTACGTTGCGCAGGGCGCTGTCGCACTGCAGGGAGAGGTATTCCTTATAGTTATCCACGTTGAACACAGCCTTGGCGGTATCGGTCACGCGCCAGATGACTGCAATGCCGATCTCCACCGGATTGCCCAGACAATCGTTGATTTTCTGGCGGGAGTTGTTCAGGGTCATCATCTTGAGCGAGATCTTTTTGCTCATGGACTCGACGCTCATCTGAGCATTCTGGCCGTTATTGCCAAACAGCGCAGCCACGCTGTTTTCCTTGCTGTTCACGTCTCCGCTCTGGCTCAGGCGGGTGCCGGCAGCGGGGTTGACGGCGGTACAGAAGGGGTTTACCCAGTAAAAGCCCTGTCCTTTCAGGGTGCCGATGTAATCACCAAACAGGGTGAGCACCAGCGCCTCCTGCGGCTTTAACACCTTAAGACCGCAGAACAGGAAAATGCCTGCGATGAAGTACGCAATGGACAAAATCAGCAGCGGCACGCCCAGAAGCATCCGGTCTGCATTCAGCAGGGTGATGCTGTAAATGAACAGAGCAACAGCCACCACATAGCCCAGCAGGGTGAGCAGCAGCGCGGCCATGCCGTTTTTGCGGGTGTTCAAAATTTTCTCTTCCATAACAAGTCCCTCCTTATCAGGGTCGGAAGCGTTTCTTTCTGATATCAAAATCATATCACTTTGTAGAAGGGCTGTCAAGTATTTTCAACAAAAACCCCGCCTGCCCGGGTAAAGCGGGCAAAGCGGGGTCAAGCATTATGGGTGCCAGGCAGACAGAGTTTCAGGCGTCTGCCTGCTCTTCTCCCCCGATCAGCACCACGGCAACATCATTGACGTTGGTACCAGTAGCGCCTGTGATGATAAGCCCATCCACCGCCTGCAAGGCGTGGTAGGCATCGTTGTTTTGCAGGGTATCGAACACGTTCCGGCCCGCTGCTGCCAGTGCTGCGGCGGTGTCGCCGTCCACATAGCCGCCGGCGGCATCGGTGGGGCCGTCGGTGCCGTCACTGCCCACGGAGAACACTGCGGCGTTCTGTCCCGCCAGCGCCGGGGCTGCGGCCAGCGCCAGTTCCTGATTGCGTCCGCCCAGCCCTTTGCCGGTCAGATGCACCACCGTTTCCCCGCCCGCGATAAAGGCCAGCTTTTTCCCCTGCCCCGCATGGGTGCGGGCGATGGCACTCAGAAAGCTGCCTGCCTCCTTGGCTTCGCAACAGAGCCGGTCGGTGAGGAGGATGGGCTCATAGCCCAGCTCCCGGCAGGCTTTAGCGGCAGCGGTGCACAGCTCTCGGACGCTGCCGGTGATCTGCGTGGTCACGTTGTCAAGGGCTTTCGGCGTTTCCTGCGCCAGCAGCACCTTCGCCTGTTCCGACAGGTTCAGGTGGTATTTCTCCGCAATGGCAAGCGCTTGTGCACAGGTGGAGGAATCCGGCACCGCCGGGCCGCTGGCAATCATATCCAGCGGATCGCCCAGAATATCGCTGAGCACGATGCTGAATACCTTTGCCGGAGCACAGGCCTGTGCGAACCGACCGCCCTTGACAGCGGACAACCGCTTGCGGATGGTATTCATCTCCACGATATCGGCTCCGCTGGCAAGGAGCTGATTTGTGATGTCCTGCAATTCCCCGCCGGAGACAAGCGGCTTTTCAAACAGGGCGCTGCCGCCGCCGGAAAGCAAAAACAGCACCGTGTCCTCTGCGGTCAGCCCCTGCACCAGCGCCAAAGCTTTTTCGGTGGCTGCAAAGCTGTTGTCATCCGGCACGGGATGACCCGCCTCATAACAGCTTATGCCGGGAATTTCGCCCTTCACATGGCCGTACTTGGTCACCACCACGCCGCCGTCCACGCGCCCTAGTGCCTGCACGGCGGCATGCGCCATCTGCCATGCGGCCTTGCCTGCCGCCACCAGCAGCACTCTGCCGCCTCCGGGCTGAAAGTCCTCCAGCGCGCGGCACACCGCTTTATCCGGCAGAACCGCCTGAATGCCAGAACAGATGATCTCATCCGCATCCCGCCGCAATGTGGTATTCATAATACAGTCCTCCTAACAGAGTTTGCCCATCCTCGATCCGAATGACCTGCTGCGCAATTTAGTGCAGCCCTAAAGTTATGCTTCAAACATTTTCCAGCTGACACAGCCGTCCAGCCAGAATTTTCCGTTTCCAGAGGTCATGCGCACCTTATTCTGTGCATCCAGATCGTTAAAGTGCCACCACTCCGAGGCCAGCGGTGTCATGCCTGCATTGGTACAGTACCCCTGCAGCCGCCGCGCACCGTCTGTCATGGATGCCGATGCAGTGGCCCGCTTCCATGCGGTGGCCGAATTAGAAGTTACCGGGCCGGTAAAGCAGGCCGCCGCACTGCTCAGCTCGTGCATGGCAGAGGGCATGGCGTATTCCTCACCGGTCACCTGTACAAAGGGACACCCCGCCATGCTGTGCTCTGTCTGCTCAGTGATGCGCAGCAGGGTCGTGTCCATTGCCACACCGCGCTGATGGTTGGAAAGAGACGTTGCAATAAACCAGCCGATATTCCACGCGCCCTTGTTCAGCGCCGTCATCAGTTCCTTGTCCGTCCTTGCCTTGGCGTACACTGCATCCTTTACCAGCATCTGCACCTCATAGGGCCGGAATGTCTCTATGATCTTCAGGCAATCGCCCGCCTTCAAAGCATTTTTCTGCGCTGCACCAACCTTTTTTGCCATAGCGTAATTGATAGGCATTAGATACTCATCCCGCCCAAGGCGCTGGTTGTAGAACAGGCCGTCATACAGTTTCTGTCCCGTAATGCCTTCAATATCCTTTCCGCAGGTTTTAAAGATCGATGCCTTGGCATTGGGGTTTTCGTATACGATGGAAGGCAGAACATCGGGCAGATTGATCATACACAGTTCATTTTCCAACCAGCCCACGGTGCCGTCCAGCAGGCAGACCTGCCAATATGCGCCAGACTCCTGCCGGATATAAAACATATCTCCCGCTGCAAGTCTGCGCAGTACCGTACTGGCCCCATCCGGTCTCTCGTACAGCAGCATCACAGCCGCCCCTGCAAAGCCTGTTGAACCTTCCAACGGCAGTTCGAAGTTCTGGGGAACGCGGATGCCATCCCGCAGAACCGCATTGTCGTCCAGTGCTGCATTCCACATCGGTCCGGTTTCAGAGACCGGATCACTGACTTCCTGCTGCTGCCAGCTGACAGCCCGCTCTTCCACTGTGGGGTTCTGGCAGCCCGTCAGAAGCCATGCGCATGCCATGGCCGAAAGGCACAGAAAATCACGTCTTGTTGTTTTCATGTATTTTCCGTCCCTTCTTCCTGCTGTTCCTGTGCCGGAGTTTCCGGCGCTGTCGGTGCCTTCGATGTGGTCTCCTGCTCTGCCGCCGATTCCTCCGGCGACTGCGTCGGCTGTTGTGCCGCCGGGGCAGTCTGCCCCGCTTCCGTTGTTTCGGTCTGTGTCGGCTGCGCTTCCAGCAGTTCTTCCTCCGGCGGTTCGCCCTCTGCATCCTTTGCAAGATCGTCCTCCGGTGCCTGATCCCCAACCGGCTGAACACTGCCGCTGCCGTTCAGGTTGCTGCTAAGTGCGCCCTCCCCGAATGTGCCCGACTGACTGACGCCGTTGATAAAATAGTAGCTTTTTTCATGGGAATGATCCCATCCCTGCTTCGGTTCTCCATTTGTCCCAAAAGCATAGGGCTGGCCGTCGATCACACACCACCCGGTCATCTGATTTCCGTTGCCGTCCAAATAGCGCGTGCCCGCATCCGTTTCAACCCAGCCGGCCTGACTGACACCGTCCACAAAGAAATAATCCTTTCCATCGATTTCTGTCCAGCCCTGTGCCGGTGCGCCGCTGTTGTTGTAGTATTTCATGACGCCGTCCGTTTTTTTCCAACCGTTCAGTCGATTTTTGACCCGTCCATCGCTATCCAGCTCCCAGACCTTTCCGTCCTCCTGATAAGTACCGGTGCGCGGATGTCCGGTTTCGTCAAAGCAGTACTGCACTCCGTCCAGCATGATCCAGCCGGTGTACAACTGGCCGGTCTCCGGTTGGAAATAGTAGTATTTTCCGTCTATCTTCGCTTCGCCTTGGGTGAGCTCTCCATCTGCGTTGGCATAGCCGACATAGCCGTTCTCTTCGATCCAGCCGGTCTTCAAAAAGTTGTTGCTGCCAAAATAGTAGAGCTTATAGTTGATCTCATACAGCCCCTGCGCACGGGTGCCGGTAGTCGGCGAGATATAGTAGCGATGCAGTCCTTCGCCGTGCCACCCCGTAGTCTTACTCTGGATCGCATTGTAAACTCCAAAAGCGGCCCCTGTGAGCAGACACAGGCACACCAGTACTACACCGACGGCTTTCAGCGGCGTTGCCGCCCTTCTTCTGCGCGTATTCTGCGTCACGCTAAACCGATATCGTTTGATCTTCTGGCGTTTCATTCTCATCTTCCCATATAAAGATTCAGCCCCCGGTGGAATGCCAGAGGCCGAATTTCATGTTTAATAGGCGTCCTGTACCGTCTCTTTACCGTTTTCACGGTAGGTCGTCACAGTAAAGCCGTTGTAATACAGCAGGCCATCCTCGCCATCACCGATGCAGCTGGAAGCATACTCCGAACTGTTCGGCTTGCCAATAGCGGCATACAACTTGGAAACGTCTTTGCCCACATACTTCAGGGCAGTTTCCAAGCTGGCAGTTTCTGCCGGAGCAGTCTCTGTAACGGGCTTGCTTTCCACAGGCTCCGTCTTTTCTTCTTTGGAGGAAGCAGCCGTCTCCTGCTTTGCAGGCTTAGATTTTGCCGCAGTCTCGGCCTTGGATTCTGCCTTGGACTCTGCCTTGGATTCGGCCGGTTTCTCCGATGCCGCCTCGCTTACCGAAGAAGAAGCTTCGGAAACTGCCTCCGAGACCGCCTTGCTTTCCGGCACAGCCTCCGACACTGCCTCCGACGAAGCAGCCTCCAATGCCACAACGGAAACCGATTCGGATTCCACAGCCGAGGAAGCGGTCGTTTCTGCTTTTGCCCCGCATCCCGATGCCAGAAGCATCGCACCGCAGAGCACTACACCCATCATCTTATAGTTTACATTCATTTTGTTTGTTCCTTCTTTCTATTCTTTCAGTCAGTCGGCCAGGGCGCAAAAGACCCATTCACCGTCCGACAGAAATGCTGCTTTTAGTTGCTGCTCCCGCATATTCTGCGGAAGATACGCCGTAAACGGCTGTGTTCCCTCTCCGCAGGGGGAAGCTTCGTAGGTTTCGGTCTCTGCCAGAATGTAGATCGGAGAGTCGTCATCCACACGCTGCCCGCTCAGATCGCCTGTCAGGCAGAAAGTCCCCTCCATTCGGCTGTCCTTCCGTTGTGCCTTCGCACTTGTACCGGTATCTGCTGCCGGGACTGCCGTGCGTTCCGGAGCAGGCATTTCCGGGGCGCGTTCCAGCAGCCAGTTCAGGTTGCGTTCCACCAGTTCCACCAGCAGCACATCGGGCTGCTCTTCTGTAACAGCCGTCAAAAGGTAGGGCATATTCCGGGAGAAACAGGCGTTGCCGTAGCTCTGTGCCAGAAAAGGATGCAGATTGATGCCAAAGGAATCGCGGTATACAAAAATGCTTCCGTCTGCCGCCGAATTTTCCGTGTGGATCGTGATATCATCTGCCGAGTGGAATTTTTCGTCATACTGATAGGTAAAGTCGTATGCCGTATCCTGTTCCGTCTCGTTTCCGGCAGGGTACACCATCTCATACAGGTCGCCGGTATGCGGGGATGTTTTTCCATTGATGCAGGAATCAAACTCCGCTTCAGAGCCTTTCAGTTCTTTCAGCAAAGTCTGTGCTGCCAGCTGTGCGCCCCGCATATTCCAGTGGCTGTCCCGACGGTAATACAGCTGCTCTTCGTGGTCAGACAGTGTTTTGAACAGATCCACATACCGGACATTCTGCTGTTCCATCTGCTGCTGAAGCAGTTGGGCGTTCCGTACAGAGGCTGCCGTATATCGTGCCGGCATCTGACCGCCATACAGGGAATTTTTATTGGGTGCGATGGTAAAGCAGAACCCAATGCCGTTCTCTTCGCAGTATTCCTGCATCAGACCCAGTACATGAGCGGCCGCATAACTCTGCCGGGCTGTAAAGGGTTCTGCGCCGGTATAGTCCGCAAGGGTGCTTTTATAGAACAGCCAATCGTCTTTTCCCAACAGCACACTGCTGCTGTCCAGCGTTTTGAGCACGGTTCCGGTAAGCTGATCGTTCAAGGTGATCATCTCATGACGGAGCCCGAAATGATCCGCAAAATAATCCGAAAACTCATTCAGGATACCGGTATTGAAGCTGCCATCCTCTTTCCGTAATTCAGGAAAGGATGCAAGCTGCTCATTGCCCACCGCTTTTTCCGTCTGCCAAGGCATCACAGCCACAGGCAAAATGCAAATTGTGGCAATGACCCCCACAAACAGGATATATCCTAATTTTTTCACTTGCATTTTTCCACCTCAGAACTGGAAATAGATAAAAGGCACATAGGATGCAGCCGACAGATGCAGGATATCCACCAGCAAAAGCGCCAGCACCCCTGCATAACTCAGTGCCTGAAGGCATGCATACACGCTTCCGGTCTGCTGCTCTGCTTTACGGCAGACCAGCGGCAAAACCGGCGTACTGCCCACAAGGCCAACCAGCACCACAAGCAGGGTGTACAAATGTTTCAGCACCGCACACGCAGGGTTCTGCCCGTCTTTGCCATGTTTTTCCAGTCCGAACAGCTTTTTAACGGCGTCCTCTGCCACGATAAAGAAACCATGCCACAGGCCCCAGACGATAAAGGTCCAGTTTGCACCATGCCACAGTCCCGTGCAGAAAAACACGATCAGCTTGTTCCAGTAAGTCTTTGCCTTGCCCTTCCGGTTGCCGCCCAATGGGATATACAGGTATTTCCGGAACTAGGTGGAAAGGGAGATATGCCATCTGCGCCAGAATTCCTGAATACTGGCCGAGATGTACGGATAATTGAAGTTTTCCTTGAAGTGGAACCCAAAGCACAAGCCCAGGCCGATGGCCATATCGCTGTATCCGCTGAAGTCGAAATAGATCTGCATCAGATAGCACACCGCGGCCAGCCAAGCCGTCCGGCTGTCCAGCACAGAGCGGTCGGCGTTGTAGATCAGTGCTACAACATTGCCGCAGATATCGGCGATCAGCAGCTTCTTGCTCAGGCCCACAATAAACCGGCGCAGGCCTTTTGCCAGCTGCTCCAGCGTATTTCGGCGGCTATGTATCTCATCTGCCACGTCCTTATAGCGGATGATCGGTCCTGCCACCAACTGTGGAAACAGAGCAATGTACAGCAGTACATCCCGGAAATGAGTGCTCTTCAGGCGTTCATTCCGGTATACATCGATCACATAACTCAGCCCTTGAAAGGTGAAGAACGAGATACCCACCGGCAGAACGATGGAAGGCACCGGGATCGTCACGCCCGGCAGCCGGTCTACTGTCTGTACCAGAAAAGTCAGATACTTAAAAATACCCAAGATTCCCAGATTAACGGCCACAGCGGCATAGAGCACGCTCTTTCGCCCGGAGACGAACAGACCGGCCAGATAATTGCAGAACACAGAGAACAACAGCAGCAGAACATACCACAGCCCGCTGAAGGCATAGAACAGCAGACTGGCTGCGACGAGCCAGAGATTTTTTGCTTCCCGCCCGGGCAAAAGATAATAGCATCCCAGCACGATGGGCAAAAACAGAAACAAGAAAATTACGGAACTAAAAACCATTTTTCGGCTACCTCAGCAATCACGGAAACTGGTAGCTGAACACCGTTTTATTCAGCGGCATTTTATACATATTATATTCTGCATGGCCGTATCTGCCGGCACGATAGCCCCACTCCAGTTCCACATCATAGATATAGGGAACTCCGTTCTCGCAGATCATGACCCATGCATGGTCCGAGTCCTTGCGGCCCACACCGCCAGACACTACATAGGCATTGTAGCCCAGCCGCCGGGCCATATAAAGGAACTGGCCTGCAAAGCAGTAGCAGTTGCCCTTTTTGTGTTCAAACATGAACAAAGCGCTCTCTTCTGCCCAAGCCGTTGTGCCTCTTGCCTGATGCGGACGGGCAAGGTATGCGCCGTGATCCCGGACATACAAATAGGCGGCGCGCAGCTTTTGCGCCTTCGTCATGCCAGAGTTTGTGCACGCAGCCAGTGCCTGATCCACATAGCTGTCCAGCGTTGCATTGCCAGAGGTATAGCGGCCATTCGCATCAAAAGTAAGGTATTCTACCGCGCTGTTCGTCAGGACCGAGCCATCCTCTTTGACATAGTACATTCCTCCGTCGATCTTGTGCAAACCCTTGGCGTACCGATCGATGGCATAGCCATTCTTCGAAACATGATACAGCTTGCCGTCAATCGTCACAAAGCCACCTGTGCCGGTGCGTCTACTGACTGCACCGCGTATGCAGTCGGCACCAGAAGCATGGCCGACATTGCAAGAATAACAGCCGTTACACTAAGTTTTTTCAGCATTTTTTCATACCCCTTAATCGATTGATTTTTATTGATACTCGTTCCAGATCTGTTCCTTCAGCTTTTTTTCCTGCCTGCGCAGGATCCATGCTGAAACGACTGCCGCAACAGCCGAAACGATCATGTCAACGATTCCAACCACACAAAAGATTTGTCCGGTAGACGCAGGTATTCCCTCCTTATTTGAGCCATCCGCTGGTGCGGAGCTGGTCGATCAGAAGATAGGCCATCTGCACATCAAAACGATAATCCGATGGATACTGCTCCTGCAGATCTTTCAAAACCTTTTCAGCTTCACTGTACTGATCCAATGCCTGCAGTACAGTTGCCAGATTCAACCGGGTGGCAATAGTATCGTAGCCGCTGTCCACCAGTTCCTCCAGCAGCTGCTGTGCTTCAGCATAGCATTCTTCTGCATTTTCTTTGTCAGATGCTGCCTGCTGCATCATAAGATCCGCAAGCATCTCCTTTTGAAGCACAGCCTGACCTTCCGGAAGGTTCTGGCATCCCTGTTTCAGAATGCGCACAGCCTTTTCCATATCGTCCTGATTCAGCGCTGCATTTGCGGCTGACAGGTAAGCATGGCTCAGGAGCTGCGGGTCCTCCACCTCATTGAACACTTTTGTGTAAAGTGCAAGTGCCTGATCATAGTTCTTTTGCAAGGACAGGATCTCTGCCGCAACCAGATCACGGTCACCGGAGGAAGCGCCTTTTTTCTGCAATGTATCCAGCTCCTGTTGTGCTTCTTCCAGCTTTCCATCATTGGCAAGTGCAATAGCAAGACCCCCGATAGCTTTCAGTACCTGCTCCCTGTAACCGGACGGCCGCCTGCAGTTCCAGCACCGCATTGGCGTAATCCTTATCATAATACTTAAAGATCGAGCAGATCGTAGAGTACCCCACTCTACAGCCACTATTCTTTTTTAGATTTTACAGCTAATTCCGCAATCGGTCAATGAAAAACACTCCAAAATCCAATTTTTTTGGGGGGAAAAATTGTTTGACGCAATCGACAGTATTGCCCAAAACCCGACAATTTGATTGTATGCTCCGTCAAACAGGCCCATTAAACAAAAGGAATTGTATCGCCGATGCAGGCGTTGGGCGTGGATATCCAGACCATCCAGAGCATCGTAGGCCACGCCGACACCGAGATGACTGAGCATGATCTCCATGTTCAGGAATCCATTCGGCAGAGTGCGGTCCAGTTGTTCAGCGAGGCATTTTCGGCCTGAAAATTGGACAGAACAGCACTAATTAGACCAGATAAAATCTTTGGCATTGTGGTCAAAATTGTGGTCAAAACCAAATGAGGCCAGCCTATAAACAAAAAAGTCCAACGATTTCTAACGTGAAATCGTTGGACTTATGGTCCAGCAGAGCTGAACAAATCCGAACTTTTTTCCTCCGCTGAGTCGGCGGTCAAAGTGTCCTCAAAACGGACGGTTTGGGCGCCATCTTTGTAGTTGAACGTGATCAGCATCCGGTCATCATACAGGAAAATGGCATTGACAAAAATTTCAATCAATGCTTTGCGTTGCTTTTTCTGCGAAATATCGAACTTTCTGAATTTCATCAGCCAGAACCGGATGAAATCCTCATTGAAGCTGGGCTTCTTCAATTTTTCATCTGCGATTTTTGCAGTCAGCTCGTCTTTCTGGCTTTCCAGCGCTTCCAGACGCTCTTTCGTTGTCCGGGTGTACAAGCCGTCCTCGATCGCCTTCATCAGGTTGTCCAGCTTTTTGTTGACCTCTCGCAGTTGCTTTTCCAGCAGCGGGATCGTGGTGTTCTCCTGATTCTGGACATCCATGACCAATTGAACGATCTTGTCGATCACCGCATCGTCCTGAATCAGCTTCATGGTCTCCCGAACAACCAGATCTTCCAACCAATCCTTCTGCACGGTCTTTTTGTTGCAGCCCTTGCGCCGCTTGACATTGGCGCATTTATAATAATAGTAGGTGCGTCCGGTTGCACTGGTTCCGCTTTCACCGAACATCAGCGCACCACACTTGCCGCAGAACAGCTTGGTGGTCAGCAGATATTCCTCATCTGCCTTGCCACAGGCAGGGGCACGCTTGTTCTTATCCAGACGCTTCTGCACCCGGTCAAACAGGTCTTTCGGAACAATAACCGGAATTGCATCCGGCACAACGATATCCCGGAAAGACAGTTCGCCAATGTACCGACGGTTCTTCAGCATAGTATTCACGCTACTGTGGGTCATTTTGCCGCCTAGCATATTGCGGACACCCTTGTCGTTGAGAAAGTTTACGATCTCCACCATCTTATCGCCGTTGTCATACCGCTGAAACGCTTCCAACACCAGCGGAGCGGTCAGCGGGTCAAGATGATAAAACTTGTCATCGTCGATTTTATAGCCGATGGTTCCCGTACCGCCAGTGCACTTACCCTTCAAGGCGTTCTCGGTCTGACCACGAATCACTTTTTCGGACAGCTCTGCCGAATAGTATTCTGCCATACCCTCCAGCAGCGTTTCCACCAGAATGCCCTGTGAGCCCTCGGCAATGGGTTCCATAACGGAGATCAGATGGACACCGTTCTTTTTCAGGATCATCTTGTAGTTTGCACTATCAAAACGATTCCGGGCAAAGCGGTCAAATTTCCAGACGAGAACAACATCAAACAGCTTCTTGCCGCTGTCTTTGATCATCTGCTGGAACTCCGGGCGGTTGTCCGTTTTGGCAGAGAATGCACGGTCAATGTAGTGCTTGATGACCGTGATGCCGTTCTTTTCCGCATAGGCCGTGCATTCCCGAATCTGCCCCTCGATAGATTCTTCGCGCTGGTTATCCGATGAATAGCGGGCATAGATTACGGCGGTCATAGACTCACTTCCTTTTTCTTATCGAACAGACGGGTAGCTTTTTGCATACTTGTAGATCTGCCGTGCACAGTCAAGGCTCATTTTGCTGGAATCGTTGTGTTTGAGCCATGCATTCACATTGCCCGGATTCAGCTTCAAGTCTGTATAGAGACGATAATTCGTCAGTTTCTTTTTTTGCTGAAGTTCCAATACCCGGCGATGGATCAGTTCTTTCGTGTCATTGTCTGCAAGGGCGGCATCCCGCACCGAGCAATAGCTGCGCCAAACCTTCAAATAGCCTTCCGGCAGTTCTGATGATTGCTTTTCAAGAAGCACCAGCATTTGCTCCAGCGAATAGAGATTAGAAAGTTGCTCATATTCCGCAGCAATCGTGCTGTTTGCGGTGTAGCGGAGCAACAGTTCTACTTTATCATAGGCCAAAGCATAGAGAAACAGCGGTTCTTTCAGGCGGGGATTCTCGCTCAGACAATCTGCCAGCTTATGAATACTAGCCGTCTGCACCCCGGAAAGCTCTGCCACATACTGCTTCAAGAAACCCTCAAATGTCAGCTTTCGCATGGTCTCCACCTCTCCACATACTCCTGATAACGGATATAAAAATCCCGATACCGCCAGTCGTTCAAGATGCTGGCTTTCAGTTCATCTTCATCCGTTGCAAGGTGTTCCAGCAAATCCCAGTCCAAAGAGTTCCGCACGGCCTCGCTCTCTACGTCTGCTTTGTCGGTGTCCCGGAAAGAGCACAGCTTTGCAATCACCAAATCTTCCAGACTGGGTGTGTAGAACTGCACCTTTGTGCCACCAAAGGGCAGCGGCTGCAGCCGGTCTTGGAAGTTGTACGGAAAATTGTCGATATAGGCTTCCACATCGGTGTTGATGTCGTACTTACCGAGCAAGCTGTACAGTTCTTTCGGAACGCTCAAGGCATCAATATCATGGGTAGCGCGGGTCAGCTTGCCCAACAAAATAAACGCACTGCCACCCACAATCACCATCTGATATCGGTCATTGTTGTCGATCATCAGGTCAGCATCTTCATCCAGACGTTCCAGACGCTTGCGAAGGTCATCTAAGATCAACTTTACCATAAAACAGCCTTTCATATTTTCAATAATAGTATTTTCTAAAACAATTTTACGAGAAAGACAGCTTATTGTCAAGAGTCAACCATAAAGTTTATACAGATTTCTCTATGGAGTTAACCAAGAAAACAAAAACGAGCCATAAAAACAAAATATTGCAAAAGAAGATTCCATACGCAACCGCAGAACCTATGCGTACAATTATTACCGGGACGTCGTATGTCGCTGGAATCTTATATAAACAGCTTACTATAACAGTTGTGATCCCCAATTTTCCCGCATGTCTAAAGTAGTCAAGAAGCGTTCCTAACAATGTATTTGATGGCCGTTTTTTATCTGTTGTCTGTTTCAGTTCCTTCGCATATGGACTCCCAAGCAGAGCTGATGCAGCAGCAATATATACGCCTACAGCTATTGATACTAGCGTAGTTGCCGTGTCTGCCATATTATCAAAATTCCAATTCAATAAGTAGGCTATTATTGAAACTGTTATAAAGCACCCTATCAGAAATATTTTATGCTCCTTATCCACCACTGTCACCTCAGTTTTGCAAGCAGCAGTTCCCTTACTTCATCAGGTTCAAAATGCTCATTTTCATCTTTTGTTGGTTGAATTAAAAAATGTTTTAGAACAGACGAAAAATCAAATGTTTGCTCTATACCACTTTCATCACATCCGATTATAACAACATCTTCAAATTCTTCACGATGCCGACAAATACGATCTACTAGACCTTTTCCTCCTCCATGTATTGGAAGGTCTCCATACGATATTTTTAGTTGAAGCTTGCTTGGCAAGTCCTGTCCCCAGATGTTACCAACTTGAGAAAACAATGTTCCTCCACGGCTGAATACATTATCCACTTGCGTATATTGAAATCCACGAATAGTTTTAATGTTCTTACAAAAATCATCTAATGATGTATAAATATTACTTATCCCAAATTCCTTTTGTAGGGTGTCACTTAAATATTGTTCAACAAATCCCTTCTTATTGTAGTCATTCATATAAAGAAAATGTTTCTGTGCATCATAACACGCAAAAAATTGTTGTCTCGGTTCAACCTGTTCTTTTGAACGTGGATTCGGCATCTTCTCACCTGTTTTTTTATTTATGACATAGTCTCTAAAGCGTACCGCATCATCGTAGTCAGATGCCATCCAGAAAAATCTTTCTTCTATAATATCCATATCAATAGAATATAAATACTTCTGCTTTTGCGGCCGAAATATATGATTTCCTTTTGCAACAACATCTTTCATATCTTCCAATGATGCCTCACGAATGCCATCAACTCGAAGAAGAAAATTACAAAACTTCATTTGTTCATCCTCTTTTTTATGCCATCATCTTATCCGTCCACATCTCACACTGGCTAATGACCGTGCTGATTGCCGTATCATAATCTTCCG
>ERZ791879.46-NODE-46-length-157701-cov-7.879585_pt1 | contig 157701 bp, 155 predicted proteins | sample MGYA00510162_ERZ791879 | MGnify/ENA primary metagenome ERZ791879 (study PRJEB30046, sample SAMN00792113) | human gut metagenome | study: EMG produced TPA metagenomics assembly of the A metagenome-wide association study of gut microbiota in type 2... | reverse complement strand
ATCAAGCTATTTTTTCATATCAGCTTAACAGATTCTATTGTCTCATTGATTATTATACTATTTGGTGGAAAAAAATCCAATAATATAGAAATAAAAAGAATAATATAGAATCATAAGCTTATATAGAAAAATTCAATAACATAATATAAGAATATATAAGATAATAATTCAATATATTTATATAAAATATTTATAATAATATGGAGGTTATTATGGAGGATTATATTAGAATTGGAATTACTATTATAGGAATTATTCTTATAGTATTATTTATAATTTGGCTCTTAGGATTTAGAATTATAGATAATGATAAAGTAGGAATAGTTGAAAAATGGTGGAGTAGGAAAGGGTCATTAAATGAACAAATTATTGCTTTAAATGGTGAAGCTGGTTATCAACCAGAACTATTGAGAGGAGGAATTCACTTTAGAACACCTTTAATTTATAAAATCCACGTAGTTCCATTAGTTACTATACCACAAGGAAAGATAGCTTATGTTTTTGCAAGAGATGGAAAACCCCTTGATCCAACACAAACTTTAGGTAAGGTTGTTCCAGAAAGTAATAATTTCCAAGATGTTAGAGAATTTTTAATTAATGGAGGACAAAAAGGTCCGCAAAGAGGAATTATAAGAGAAGGAACTTATGCATTTAATTTAGCTCAATTTGTAATTATAACGGATACTGTAACTTATTGTTTAAAAACTGGAACAAAAGCGGAACAAGAAACACTAAAAGCTATGGCAAATCTTATTCATGCAAGGAAAGGTTTTGAACCAGTTATAATTCAAGGTAACGAAGATTTGGTTGGAATAGTTACTGTTCATGATGGACCTTCTTTAGGAGGAGAAAATATCATTTGTCCAACAGTTGGTGATGAAGCTTCTGATCCTAATTATCATAATAATTTTCAAGATATTGATGCATTCTTAAGAGCTGGTGGATATAGGGGAAGACAGTATCAAGTATTAGCTGATGGTACTTACTTTATTAATAGGCTATTTGCAACTGTTGAATATATTCCTAAAGTAATTATTCCAGTTGGATTTGTAGGTGTTGTTGTATCTTATACAGGTTCAAAGGGAGAAGATTTTTCAGGTGTTGATTATAAGCATGGTGAACTTGTTAAAAAAGGGTATAGAGGTGTTTGGAATGAAGCATTGATGCCAGGTAAATATGCCTTTAATACTTATGCAGGAAATATAATTAAGGTTCCTACAACAAATGTAATATTAAAATGGATAACTAATCAAATTGGTAATCATAAATACGATGAAAACCTTAAGGAGGTTAGTTTAATTACTAAGGATGCATTTGAACCTAACTTACCTTTATCTGTAGTTTTTCATATAGATTATAAAAAAGCACCACTTGTCATTCAAAGATTTGGAGATATAAAAATGCTAGTTGATCAAACTTTAGATCCTATGATTTCAGCATACTTTAAAAATATTGGACAAACTAAAACTCTAATAGAATTACTTCAAGAAAGAAATGAAATTCAAGCCCAAAGTTCACGTGAGATGCAAGAAAAGTTTAGTCATTATAACTTAGAACTTGAAGAGGTATTAATAGGAACACCAGCAAGTCCAAAAGCTGGAAATGAAATAGAAACAATTTTAACTCAATTAAGAAGTAGACAAATAGCAAGAGAACAACTGCAAACTTACGAAACACAACAAAAAGCTGCAGAAAAAGAGAAGGAGTTAAGAGAAGCTGAAGCAATAGCTAAGCAACAAACTTCATTGACTGAATCTGATATTAATATAAGAATTCAAGAAAACCAAGGTAAAGCTGAGCTTATGAAAGCAAGGCAGGATGCTGAAAAGATTCAAAAACTTTCTGAAGCTGATGCCTATAAAGTTAAGAAAGAGTCAGAGGCTGAAGCATTTAAAATTAAAGTTACAGCACAATCTGAAGCTGAGAAAGAAGCAAGGGTTGGTATATCTAAGGCAATAGCTGCAAAGGAACAAGTTAATGCTTATGGAGGGCCACAATATAAGGTAGTTAGTGATGTAATGTCATCTTTTGCAAATGCGGTTAAGGAAGGTAAGATAGATATAGTACCTAAGACATTAGTTAATACAGGCAATGGTGAAGGTGGAACTGGAGCTAATGCTTTTGAATCAATGTTAATGCTTTTGTTAAGTGAAAAGTTAACAGAAGATAAGTTTGAAAATAAAGCAGAAGTAAGTGAAGAGATTAAAAAAATCAGAGATGAGATTTTAAGTGAGATATCTAAGGATAAAGAATATAAAGAAGAAAATGAAGTAATTTAAAATATAAAAAATAAGCTACAATAATAGTGTATTATAATTAAAATGTTAGACACTATTTATTGTAGCTTTAATATTATTTAAAGCTTTATTAGGTGTTTAAAGGAAATTATGATATAATAAGTAGAAAATCTTAAAGAAAAAAGGAGAAAATATGAGTAAGATTTTAGTGTTGGCAGAAAAGCCATCAGTAGGTAGAGATTTAGCAAGAGTTTTAAAATGTAATAATAATAAAGGTTCATATATAGAAGGAAGTAAATATATAGTAACTTGGGCAATGGGACATTTAGTAGGACTTATGGATCCAGAAGGGTATGATAATAAATATAAAGAGTGGAAGATGGAAACACTTCCAATGTTACCTAAGCATATGAAACTAGTTGTGTTAAAGAAAACAGGAAAGCAATTTAATGAAGTTAAAAAGCTTATGAATAGAGAAGATGTTAGTGAAATAGTTATTGCAACAGATGCTGGAAGAGAAGGTGAGCTTGTTGCTAGGTGGACTATAGAAAAGGCTGGCGTAAAGAAACCACTTAAGAGATTATGGATTTCATCACAAACAGATAAAGCTATTTTGGATGGATTCAGAAACTTAAAGGATGGAAAGGAATATGAAAATCTTTATAGAGCCGCAGTTTGTAGAGCAGAAGCAGACTGGCTTGTTGGTCTTAATGTAACTAGAGCATTAACTTGTAAATATAATGCCCAATTATCAGCAGGTAGAGTTCAGTCGCCAACACTTGCAATGATAGTTCAAAGAGAAGAGGAAATAAAAAACTTTAAACCAAAGATATACTATACAATAAATGCAAAAACAAAAGGATATAATTTATCTTGGATAAATAAAGATAATAATAGTAGAGTTTTTGATGAAGAATTTGCAAATAAAATTGTTTCTAAAATAAAAGGGTCAGAAGGTGAAATAGTTAATATTAATTCTACAAATAAAAAGAAGTTTTCACCAGCTCTTTATGATTTAACAGAATTACAAAGAGATGCAAATAAGATTTTTGGATATTCAGCAAAACAAACATTAAATATAATGCAAAGGCTTTATGAAAATCATAAAATATTAACTTATCCTAGAACAGATTCAAGATATATATCTACTGATATTGTAGCAACTATTCCAGATAGACTTAAAGCAATTGCAATAGGAGAATATAGAAGCACTGCAGAGGGATTATTAAAAACGAAAATAAATGGTCATAAGGGATTTGTAGATAATTCTAAGGTAAGTGACCATCATGCAATAATACCAACAGAAGAAAAACCTAATCTTTCAAATCTAAGTTCGGAAGAAAGAAAAATTTATGATTTAGTAGTAAAAAGATTTTTAAGTATAATGCTTCCACCATTCGAGTATGTTCAAACAACTATAGAGGCAAAAGTAAATGAAGAAAGATTTATAGCAAAAGGTAAAGTAGTAGTATCTAAGGGATGGAAAAAGCTTTACGATAAAATAGAAGAAGATTCATTTGAAGAGGATATTAAAGAACAAATATTACCTAATGTTAATAAAGGAGATAAGTTTATTATTGAAAATGTTTCTTTAAATAGAGGAGAAACTAAACCACCGTTAAGATTTAATGAAGGTACTCTGCTATCTGCAATGGAAAATCCTCATAAATATATTAATGTGGGAAAAGATGCAGCTAAGACTTTAGGTGAAACAGGAGGATTAGGTACAGTTGCCACTAGAGCTGATATAATAGAAAAGTTGTTTAATTCTTTTGTTATAGAAAAGAAGGGAAAAGAAATTTTACCTACATCAAAAGGAAAACAACTTATAGACTTAGTACCTAAGGAGTTAAAGTCTCCGTTATTAACTGCTAAATGGGAAAGTCAATTAGATGAAATAGCAAAAGGAAAGAGAGATTGGAATAGCTTTATTAAAGAAATGAAAAATTACTCTGTTGCTCTTGTAGAAGATGTAAAATGTGCAAATAGTAAATTTGTTCATGACAATAAGACTGGCAAGAAGTGTCCTAATTGCGGTAAATATCTTTTAGAAGTTAAAGGTAAGAACGGAACAATGAATGTTTGCCAAGATAGAGAATGTGGATATAGAGAAAATATTGCTAGAGTTACAAATGCAAGATGTCCTGAGTGTAAGAAGAAATTAGAGCTTAGAGGACAGGGTGAAGGTAAGATTTATGTTTGTACTGGAGCTAACTGTAATTTTAGAGAAAAAGCATCTGCATTTGAAAAAAGATTCGATAAAAAAGGAAAAATCGATAAGAGAGAGACTCAAAGAATAATGAAAAAAATGCAAAAGGAAGCTGAAGAAGTAAATGATAATCCATTTGCAGAACTTTTGAAGAATTTTAAATAGTATGTATAATAAGGGCGAAGTGATAAAATTCAGAGTTAAAGGGTATATTCACTTCGCCTTTGATTTGGGTGAAACTATAATTTTTTTATGAATTTATAGATAAAGGAATAATAACTGAATAATATGTGAAAAATAAATGTAAAAAATGGAGAAAATATTAATCTTACTTGATATTGGAAAGTATACATAATATAATTAATGTGAGATAAAAGTACAGAAGGGGGAAAACCATGAAAAGAGGACGAACAAAAGTTAGAAGCGCTATATTATTTATTCTAACCTTGGTTGTTATAGTTGCATTTGCCTATGCTGGTGGTAGAGGTGTTGAAGTAGCGGGATGGGAATTTAAGTCATTCAATAAAGCTATTACTAAGGGACTTGACTTACAAGGTGGAGTTTCTGTGTTGATGGAGATACAAGATGAGAATGTAACAAAAGAGGATTTAGAAAAAACAAGACAACTTATTGATTTAAGAGTTAATAAGTTAGGTGTTGCTGAAACTTCAGTAACAGCAGAGGGAGACAGAAGAGTTAGAGTTGAGATTCCAGGAGAATATGACTCTAAGGACTTAGTTGATAGTTTATCTAAAACGGGTAATTTAACATTTAAAGATGCTGATGGAAATGAAGTTTTAAATGGTTCAGATGTTGATGAAGCAAGCGTAGTTATTAATAGTACTACTAATTCACCAGTAGTATCATTAAAACTAACAGATGAAGGAACTAAAAAATTTGCAGAAGCAACTGAAGCAAATCTTTATAAAACAATTTCAATCTATATGGATGATGAGGAAATATCAAGTCCAACAGTAAATGCTGTTATAACTGATGGTAATGCTATTATAGAAGGTAGCGGTAGTTTAGATGAAGCTAAGAATTTAGCAGGCTTAATTAATGCAGGGGCACTACCTGTAACAGTTAAAGCTATACAAATAGAGAATGTTGGGGCTCAATTAGGAGCTGAAGCACTTCCAAATGCAGTAAAAGCTGGACTTATAGGAATAGCAATTATATTTGTATTTATGATTCTTTATTATAGAATACCAGGAGTTATTGCAAGTATAGCTTTAACATTATATGTATGCTTAGTTTTATTAGTGTTTGTTGAGTCTGATGTTGCATTAACACTTCCAGGTATTGCTGCATTTCTTTTAACTGTTGGTATGGCAGTTGATGCAAATATACTTATATTTGAAAGAGTTAGAGAAGAACTGAAAAATGGAATGTCTGTAAAATCAGCGGTAGATAAGGGATTTAGTAATGCTTTATCTTCAATTGTTGATTCAAATATAACTACTGTTATAGCTGCACTTGTACTTTACTTTATGGGTACAGGAAGCGTTAAAGGATTTGCTGTAACATTAATGATAGGTATAGTAGTAAGTATGTTTACAGCTGTAGTTGTTACTAAAACATTAATGAGATGGGCTGTTGATATGGGTATGTTAAAATCTAATTGGCAGTTTAGAGTAAAGAGGGGGTAGAAGATGTTTAAGATAATAGAAAAGACAAAAATTTGGTTTTCAATATCCCTAGCAATTATATTAGTTGGTGTAGTTTTAATGGCAACTAGAGGATTAAATTTTGGTATTGATTTTAAAGGTGGTACTAAAGTAGTTGTTGATTTTGGAGATAGTTTTGATAAGGTAGAAGCTGATGAAATAGTAAAAGAGTATGCACCTGATGCAGTAACAAAAACTATAGAAACTACTCAATATGAAATCAAATCAAAGGATTTAGATGAAACTAAAACAGCAGAATTATTTAATGCATTAAAGGAGAAATATTCGTTAGAGGATTCAGCTTTAGTTTCTCAAAGTCAAATAGGACCATCAGTAGGAAAAGAGCTAACAAGAAATGCACTTCTTTCTGTGGCAGTTGCTTGTGTGGCAATGCTTATTTATATAGCAATAAGATTTGAGTTTAATTTTGGTTTGGCTGCTATAATTGCCTTATTACATGATGGGTTAATAACTTTATCCGTTTATGCAATTTTTAATATACCTGTAAATAGTTCATTTATAGCTGCTATGTTAACAATTCTAGGATATTCAATTAATGATACTATTGTTATTTTTGATAGAATAAGAGAAAACCGTCATAGTATGAGAAGAAGCACTCCAACTGAAATAGCAAATGCAAGTATTAATAAGACTTTAGCTAGATCTATAAATACTTCATTAACTACTTTAATAATAATTGGAGCAGTTAATGTATTTGTACCAACAGTTAGAGAGTTTTCATTCCCGTTATTAATAGGTATTGCTGGTGGAGCTTACTCTTCAATATTTATAGCATCACCAATTTGGGTATTATTACAAAATAGAAAAGCTAAAAATAAAAAAGTGAAAACAGCTTAATATTATATAATATTAAAGGAGCAGTAAGAAATTACTGCTCCTTTTTGGATATAATATACAAAAAATGATAAAATAAGTGGACACTATTCTAAAAATAGAATATTTTACAGGATAATTTGCTATGAAATGAAGAAAACATTTGTATTATATCAATTTATCTATTATAATATAACTGTTTTCTTATTATTGTGGAGGAGTTTGTCATGCGTAAGTTTTGGGAAAGTATATATAGTCCTAATTACATAACTGGATATAATCCCTTTATACTTAAAGATATGAATAAAGCAATAGAGCGTATGGTATCAGCAATTAATAATAGAAAAAAAATTGTTGTTTATGGGATACCAAATGTAGATGGATTATGTGCTATTTCATCCCTTATACTGGTTTTGAAATATTTAAATGCTGATATTGAATACGTAGTCCATGATGATTCTTCAAGTAAGTCTAAAATTTCATCTAAAGATATAATAAATAATGTTCAATTTTTAGGTGGAGAAGTGCTTATAGCTTTAGGAATAGATTTAAAGTCAAAGGAAGAAGAAAAGCTTTGTAAAAGTCTTGGGATAGATTTGATAGTTATAGAAAATAGAGACGTAAATTATGATTATGAGTACATATACATAAATCCTAACCAAAAGGGATGTCAATATAGATATAAGAATTTATCAGTAAGTGGATTAACATTTAAATTAATGCAAGCAATTGCAATTTACTATAATGTTAAAAGTATAAACAAGTATCTGGACTTAATATTAATAGGTGAAAAATGGGCTAAATCCCCTAAAAAGGGTGAGAATAGTGTTTTTATAAAAGAAGGTATGAGGTTTTTAATCAATACAAACAATCATGGGCTAAGATCTATTATGGATGCTTATAACATGATTAATATAAATGAGGATAGTGTTGATAAAATTATAGATGTTATTACTCCAACTATTAATGTTGTAACTATGACAGACAACGCTAGAATTATAATTGAATTGTTAATAACAAATAGAAAAGAAAGAGCAGAACAAATAACAAAGTATTTAAATAAGTCTAAAGAAAATGTATAATATTATTGCATAGAAATTTGACTATAATGAATACAAGAATAAGTTGATATGGAGGATTTGTTATGGATCTAAAAAAAAGCATAAGAATAGTGGAAGATTTTCCGAAGAAGGGAATTAGTTTTAAAGACATCACAACTTTAGTGGCAGATGGAGAAGCTTTTAAGTATTCAATAGATGCAATAGCTAAACATCTTAAAGATAAAAATGTGGATGTTATATTAGGACCTGAGGCAAGAGGATTTATTTTTGGAGTACCTGTTGCATATGCTTTAGGAGTTGGATTTGTACCAGTTAGAAAAAAAGGAAAACTACCTTTTGAAACAGTATCAGTTAATTATGATTTAGAATACGGTACTGATGTATTAGAAATTCATAAGGATGCAATTAAGAAAGGGCAAAGAGTAGCTATAGTTGATGATTTACTTGCTACAGGAGGAACTATTGAAGCTGTAACTAGACTTGTAGAAGCTGCAGGTGGAGAGGTTGTTGCTTTAGATTTTGCAATTGAGTTAACTGAATTAAAGGGAAGAGATAAATTAAAGGGATATGAAGTAATGTCACTTGTGCAATACGATATTTAATTTATTGAAATACCTTAAATTTTAATATATAATTAGTGTAAAGGTGGCTGGTTGAATTAACCAGCCATTGATTTTAATTTTTATTACAGAAAAAGTATAATATTTGAAATTCTTAAAGGGAGGATCTGAATGGTTGAGGTATTGATACAAAAAATAAAGGAAAATTGCACAAATGTTGATTTAGATGTTGTAAATAAAGCATTTAATTTAGCTTTTGAGGCTCATAAGGAACAAAAAAGAGAATCTGGAGAACCTTATATAATTCACCCTATTGATGTAGCTATAATTTTAGCTGAGTTAGGTATGGATACAAGTACCATAGTTGCAGGATTACTCCATGATGTTATAGAAGATACAGACTATACATATGAGGATATTAAAAATATTTTTAGTGAAGAAATAGCCAACTTAGTTGGTGGAGTTACTAAAATTACTAAAATGGAATATAAGTCTAAAGAAGAGCAACAGGCAGATAATTTTAGAAAAATGTTATTAGCTATGGCTAATGATATAAGAGTAATTATAATTAAATTAGCAGATAGATTACATAATATGAGAACATTAAAATATATGCCGAAGGAAAAACAAAAAAGAATTTCTAAAGAAACTTTAGACATATATGCACCTATTGCACATAGACTAGGTATTTCAAAAGTAAAATGGGAACTAGAAGATTTATGTTTTAGATATTTACATGAAGAAGAATATTATGATTTAGTGAATCAAATAGCTGAAAAGAGAGTAGAGCGAGAAACATATATTGCAAAAACAATTGAAGATTTATATGGAAAGCTTGAAGAATCAGGAATAGATTCCGATATAGATGGTCGTCCTAAGCATTTTTATAGCATTTACAGAAAAATGGTTACTAAAAATAAGAGCATAGAACAAATATTTGACTTAACTGCTATAAGAATACTTGTGAATTCGGTAAAAGATTGTTATGAAGTATTGGGGATAGTTCATACTATATATAAGCCAATACCTGGAAGATTTAAAGACTATATTGCAATGCCAAAACCGAATATGTATCAATCATTGCATACAACAGTTATAGGTCCTCAAGGTAAAACATTCGAAATCCAAATAAGAACATTTGAAATGCATAAAACAGCAGAATATGGTATAGCAGCACACTGGAAGTATAAAGAAGGTGATACTTCTGATAGTAAGGAAAAGACTTTTGAAAATAAGCTAGCATGGCTTAGAGATATGCTTGAATGGCAAAAAGAAACTTCTGATGCACAGGAGTTTATGGAAGGATTTAAAATAAATCTTTTCACAGATGAAATTTTCTTATTTACGCCAAAGGGTGTAGTTATAGATTTGCCAAATGGTGCAACACCTATAGATTTTGCTTATAGAATACATACTGATATTGGTAATAAATGTGTTGGGGCTAAGGTTAATGGTAAAATAGTTCCACTTGATTATCAACTTAAAACAGGGCAAATAGTAGAAATTTTGACTTCTAATAGTTCTAAAGGTCCTAATATGGATTGGCTTAACATAGCTAAAAGTAATCAAGCCAAAAGTAAAATAAGAGCATGGTTTAAGAAGTCTAAAAAAGAAGAAAATATTACAAAAGGAAAAGAAGTTTTTGAAAGAGAGCTAAAGAAACAAGGGGTTCACTATGCAGATATTGCTAAGGGTGAAAGTTATGATAAGTTTATAAAAAGATACAATATAAATTGTATGGATGATTTATATGCTTTAGTAGGTCTTGGTGCTATAGTAGCATCTTCATTTATTTTAAAATTAAAAGAAGAAAGTTTATCTAAAGATGAAAAAACTAAAGAGGAAAATTTAAATAAAGCTATTGAAGAAAATATTTCAAAGACGGAAAAAAGAAAAAAAGAAAATAATTATGGGGTTACAGTTAGAGGTGAAGATAACTTAATGGTTAGATTTGCAAAATGTTGTAATCCAGTGCCAGGTGATGATATCTTAGGTTATATAACAAAGGGACGTGGAGTGTCTATTCATAGAAAAGATTGTAGTAATTTACAAAATTTAATTGAAGAAGATCCACAAAAGGTTGTTGATGTAGCTTGGGGAGTTGCAAAAGGTGTGGCTTATATGGCAGAGATTCAGGTTAAAACTGAAGATATACCAGGTGTGCTTTCTAATATAATGAATGTTATAATGGAAAGTAAGTTACCTCTTAATGCATTAAATGCGAAAAGTGCAAAGAGTAATTTAGCATATGTAAATATAAAAGTTAAAATAGACACAATAGAGCAATTAAAAGAGTTAATGAGAAAAATAAGAAAATTGACTGGTGTCATGGATGTCTATAGAATGAATAATTAAAGGAAACTCTTTATTTTGATATTTAAGGAATAAGTTCAACTTGCAAAATTGAAATTTAGAGTTTCAATTAGAGGATGGTATAAATGAGAGCAGTAGTACAAAGAGTAACATATTCTAGCGTTGAAGTTGATGGTGTTATTGTAGGTGAAATAAATAAAGGATTTAATGTACTTTTAGGTATCTCAAAAGATGATACAGAGGAAGATATGAAGTATATTAAAGATAAAATAATTAATCTTAGAGTATTTAGTGATGAAAATGATAAAATGAATTTATCTTTATTAGATATCAAAGGTGAATTATTATTAATTTCACAATTCACTTTATATGGAGATGCAAGAAAAGGAAGAAGACCTAATTTTATGAACGCTTTAGGTGGCGAAGAAGCTAAGAAGTTTTATGATAAATTTATTGAAATGATGAAAGAAACGGGATTAAAAGTCCAAACAGGAATCTTTGGTGCAGATATGAAAGTTGACATTAAAAATGATGGTCCCGTTACAATACTTTTAGATAGTAGCAAAAATTTTTAAATAGAATAGTAAATGAGGTGAATTTATGATAATAAAAACATATCCTATAGGTATTTATGAAGAGAATATTTATGTTTTAGTGGATGAAAAATCAAAAGATGCTTGTATCGTAGACCCAGGAGGAAATGGGCAGTTATTAATTAAAAATATTGAAGAATTAGGTTGTAATATTAAATATATATTACTAACTCATGGTCATTTTGATCATGTAGAAGCTTTAAATGAAGTAGTAGAAAGATTTAAAGCTCCTGTATACATCAATGAAAATGAAATTAATTTTATGAAAACAGATAAAACTGTTTTTGGAAATCTTCCAAAGGAATATAATCTTGTAAAAGATGGGGATACTTTAGCATTTGGTGATGATATTATAAAATGTATTCATACTCCAGGACATACTAAAGGTGGAATGTGTTATTTATATAAAGATGTTATATTTACTGGAGATACTCTATTTAAAGGATCAGTAGGTAGAAGTGACTTTATAGGTGGAGATTTTAATGAATTAATAAATTCCATAAAGACAAAATTAATGATTTTAGATGAAGATATAAAGGTATATCCAGGTCATATGGAATCATCAAGTATTGGATATGAAAAACTAAGAAATCCATTCTTACAAGAAGAATTTGAGATTTTTTAATAAAAGGAGAAATCATGGAAATAAAAATTAAATTAAACGACATGAAGTATAGATATGACGTATACCAAATGTTTAATATTTATTTTCCATTAGATGAAATTAAATTTTTAGATGATGGAGATTATATTGTTAATATTTTAGATAATAAAGTAGAATTTATTAATGGAGATTATTATAAGGAAACTGCAATATCTGAAAATATTAAAGAAGACATTAAGAGACTAGTATTTTCTTCATTAAAAGATATTACAGAAGAAGAATATCCATGGGGAATTTTAGTTGGTATTAGACCATCTAAAATTGCACTTAAATATTTAGAAGAAGGAAAAACAGAAGAAGAAATCATAGAAATATTTAAGAAAAAGCATTTAGCATCGGAAGAAAAAGCTAAGCTTTGCATAGAAATTGCAAAAACAGAAGTAAGCTTTGTAAATAATGATTCTAAGAATATAGCTATTTATATAGGCATGGCTTTTTGCCCTACAAGATGTTTTTATTGTTCTTTTGCTGCTAATCCAATAATGGGAAATAAAAAGTTAGTAAATCCTTATCTTGAAGCATTAATATATGAAATCAGAGAAATGAAGAAATATGTTGATGAAAGAAATTTAAATATTGAAACTGTATATTTTGGTGGAGGTACACCTACAGCAGTAAATAATGAAGAGTTTGAACTTATTATGCAAGAAGCTTATAATGCCTTTGTTAAAGGTAAAGGGATAAAGGAATTTACAGTGGAATGTGGAAGACCAGATAGCATTACAAAAGAAAAGCTTGAAACTATGAAAAAGTTTAATGTAACAAGAATTAGTATAAATCCTCAAACTATGAATGATGAAACATTAAAAATGATAGGAAGAGGACATAATTCTAAAGATGTAATAGAAAAGTTTAATTTAGCAAGAAGTATGGGCTTTAATGATATAAATATGGATATGATTATAGGGCTGCCAGGAGAAGGAATAAAAGAAGTTCTTCATACAAAGGAAGAAATATTAAAATTACATCCAGATAGTTTGACTGTTCATGGATTATCTTTAAAGAGAGCTTCAATTCTTTATGAAAACTTTATTCTTAAAAAAGGAATCCAAGTTAAGAAGCAAGCTGAGTTAGCTGATATGTATGAAGAAAGTAGAATTTTAGCTAAGAAGCTGGGATTACATCCATACTATATGTATCGTCAAAAAAATATGGTTGGAAATATGGAGAACTTAGGTTATTCTAGAAAAGGTGCAGAATGTATTTATAATATTCAAATGATAGAAGATAAGCAGACTATTATTGCTTTAGGTGCAGATGCCGTTTCTAAAGTTGTTTTCTTAGAGGAAGGCAGAATAGAAAGATTTGCAAATATCAAGGATGTTAGAGAATACTGTAATAGAATAGAAGAGATGGTAGAGGGAAAGAAAAAATTATTAGATACCCTTTACTTAAATAAGGAGGAATAATTAAATGGAAATGCAAGCTCCAAAAGGAACGAAGGATATGCTACCACAGGATGCGTATAAATGGCATTTTGTTGAGCAAACATTTAGAGATGTAGCAAAATATTATGGGATGAGAGAAATTAGGACTCCTATGTTTGAGCATACTGAATTATTTGCAAGAGGTGTTGGTGATACAACTGATATAGTTCAAAAGGAAATGTATACTTTCAATGATAAAGGAAATAGAAGTATTACTTTAAAACCAGAAGGAACAGCTGGAGCTGGAAGAGCTTTTATAGAAAGTAGATTATTTAATGAGGCACAACCAACAAAGCTTTATTATATAACTCCATGCTTTAGATATGAAAATGTTCAAAAGGGGAGATTTAGACAATTCCATCAATTTGGAACGGAAGTATATGGATCAAAAGAGCCATCTATGGATGCAGAAGTTATCGCATTAGCAATGCAAGTTTTAAAAACTTTAGGTTTACAAAGCTTAAGTTTAAATATAAATAATTTAGGATGTCCTAAATGTAGACCTAATTATAATGAGGCATTAAAGAATTATTTAAAAGAAAATTATGATAATTTATGTCCATTATGTAAATCAAGATTTGAAAAGAATCCAATGAGAATATTAGATTGTAAAGAAAGAAAATGTAAGGAAATTACTAAAAATGCACCTATAATACTTGATTATATGTGTGAAGAATGTGATACTCACTTTGATTCAGTTAAAAAATATTTAACTGCATTAAATATTCCATTTACAGTTGATCCAGGTATTGTAAGAGGTTTAGATTATTATACTAAAACAATATTTGAAATCTTAAACGATGAATTTACTGTTTGTGGTGGTGGAAGATATGATAAGCTTATAGAACAATTAGGTGGACCAGAAATGCCAGCAGTTGGTTTTGGTATGGGAATTGAAAGGCTTATCATGATATTAGAAAAAGAAGGTATTGAAATTCCAAATGAAAATCTTTTTGACTTATATATAGGTGCTAGAGGTGATGATGCAAAGTTTGAAGCCTTTACTTTAGCTAATAAGTTAAGAGAAGCTGGTATAAAAACAGAAGTAAATCATATGGGAAGAAGTGTAAAGGCAGAAATGAAATATGCTAATAAAATTGGTGCTGCATTTACAACAATTTTAGGTGATGACGAACTTCAAAATAAATCAATAAAGCTTAAGAGAATGAGCGATGGAGAACAATTTGAGGTAAGTTTAGATAATATACAAGAAATAGCTAAAGCTATTAAATAGTTAGGAGGAAAGAATACACTATGGGTGAGGCTTTAAATGGATTAAAAAGAACCATGATGTGTGGAGAACCAAGAGAAGTAAACGTAGGAGAAAAAATCACTCTTATGGGATGGGTTCAAAGAAATAGAAAGCTTGGAGGTCTTCAATTTATAGACCTTAGAGATAGAACTGGGATTATGCAAATAGTTTTTGGTGAAGAGATTAATGCAGAAAGCTTTGAAAAAGCTAAAGCAGTAAGACCAGAATATTGTATAGCAGTTACTGGAGAAGTTGTTTTAAGAGAGGCTCCAAATGCTGCTATGGAAACTGGAATGGTAGAATTAAAATGTGAAAGCATAAAGGTTTTATCAGAATCAGAAACTCCACCAATATATATTAAAGAAGGATTAGATGCTGCTGAAAATATAAGATTAAAATATAGATATTTAGATCTTAGAAGACCAGATATGCAAAAAATCTTTATGATTAGAAATAGAGCTACAAAAGCTGTTAGAGATTACCTTGATAATAATGGATTCTTAGAAGTAGAAACTCCAATATTAAATAAGAGTACTCCAGAAGGTGCTAGAGATTACTTAGTTCCATCAAGAAATTATCCAGGAATGTTCTATGCACTTCCACAATCACCTCAAATATTTAAGCAATTATTAATGGTATCAGGATTTGATAAATATTATCAAGTTGCTAAATGTTTCAGAGATGAAGATTTAAGAGCTAACAGACAACCAGAATTTACTCAAATTGACTTAGAAATGAGTTTTGTTGAGCAAGATGACGTTATGGCATTAAATGAGGGATTAATTGCTCATGTATTTAAAGAAGTTTTAGGTCATGAAGTTAAACTTCCAATTAAGAGAATGCCATTTAAAGAAGCTATGGAAAAATATGGTTCAGATAAGCCGGATTTAAGATTTGGTATGGAAATTACTGATATTACTGACTGTGTTAAAGACATGGACTTTGTAGTGTTTAAGTCTGCTTTAGAAATGGGCGGAAGTGTTAGAGCATTATGCTTAAAAGGAGGAGCAGATTTAGGAAGAAAGCCTCTTGATAAGTTAGTTGACTTTGTTAAGGGATATAAAGCAAAAGGTCTTGCTTGGATTCAACTTAAGGAAGATGGAGTTAAATCTTCAATTGCTAAGTTCTTAACTGATGATGTTACTGAAAATATAATTAAGACTATGGGGGCTGAAACTGGTGATGCAATACTTATTGTTGCAGATAAGAACTCTGTGGTATTCCAAAGTTTAGGAGCATTAAGATTAGAACTTGCTAAACAATTTGATTTAATTAAAGATAAAAATGAATTTAACTTTACATGGATTACAGAATTCCCATTATTTGAATACAATGAAGAAGAAGATAGATATCATGCTGCTCACCATCCATTTACATCTCCAATGGATGAAGATTTAGATATGCTTGAATCTAATCCAGGAGCTGTAAGATCTAAGGCATATGACTTAGTATTAAATGGTGAGGAATTAGGTGGAGGATCTATAAGAATACATGATTCTGCACTTCAAACAAGAATGTTTAAAGCTTTAGGATTTACTGAAGAGTCAGCTTATGAGAGATTTGGATTCTTAATAGATGCATTTAAGTTTGGCCCACCACCACATGGAGGATTAGCATTTGGTCTTGATAGAATGATAATGTTCTTAGCAGGAACTGAAAATATAAAGGATGTTATAGCATTCCCTAAAAATCAAAATGCTTATTGCTACTTAAGTGAAGCACCAAACGTTGTAGATCAAAAGCAAATTGATGAATTAGGTTTAATAATAAAACCTGAAGATAAAGAATAATTAGTTTTTTTGAAAAAGCCAGCATAAGCTGGCTTTTTTATGTATATTAGATATGTTATTTGTAATTGTAATAATATTTAACAGGATAAAAAACATTAATTTGATTAAAATAATAATGTAAGTACTCTATACATATTTACTAAGGAGGAGTCACTATGAAAAACAAAATGATGAAAAAAATGAATAGAAAAATGCGTAAAGCAAAAATGAAAAATAATATTATAATGGAAATGGCAGAAGACTTAAAAGATTTAGTTGCAAATGCAAAATTATATAAAAAGTTAAAAGGTAAAAAGTAAAATATAGAATAATATATAAAAATAATCTCAACTATTTATGTTGAGATTATTTTTATATTATTTTTGAGCAAATTTTTTAATTTCTTTTTTACGTTTAGCACTAAGAACCAATCTTGTAAGTGTTGAAACAAATAAAACTCCTAATGCTAATGTTCCTGCACTTGCTAGTGTATTTAATCCTAATTCCAATGATTTAGATATATTGCCTGCAATTGCTTCACGCATAGTATAGTACATGCCACTACCAGGAACTAATGGAATTAGAGCACAAACTACAAATGTAGTAACTGGTGTCTTAAAAATTCTTGCAAGTACTTCACTATATATACTGAAAATTACAGAAGAAATAAATAGTGAAGAAATCTCTGATAATCCCATTTGTAAAGGTAGTGAATAAAAGAACCAACTCATAGCACCACCAAGAGCAGCAAAAAATATTTTTTTACCACGTATATTAAAGGCAATACAGAATCCAAATGTTGCAAAAAAAGATACAAGTGTAACCCAAATAATCATTTTAAATTCCTCCAAAGTTTGATATCCAGAAACTTAATACTGCACCAGTACCTACAGCAATAGATATAGCAACTAAAAATGCTTCAGCAGCTCTTATTATACCAGATAATAAATCACCTGAAATCGTATCTCTAATGGCATTGGTAATAGCTAAACCAGGAACTAATAGCATTATAGCACCTATAATAGTTTCATTAACTTGACTTGCAATACCAAGCTTATAAAAAATTATTGCTAAAAGTGCTGCAATTCCACTGCATATACTATTTATAAAGAATAAGTTTATACCTATTTCAGACCATTTTATAGTTAGAAATTTAATTATTAAACCAATTAGAAATGCAGCAAAAACATCTTTAAGGGTTCCTCCAAATAAAACTGAAAATGACCCTGCCCCTAAAGCAGAGAAGATTATAATAACAGGAAGAGGATAAATTTCTTCCTTATTAATTTTAATTAATTCTTTTCTTAAATCATTAACAGATAGTTTTTTTGATAATATACTTCTAGATAAATCATTTACTTTATCAATTTTATCTAAATTAACAGTTCTATTAGAAACACGACGTGTTAAAGAGTATATTTTACCTTCATGACAAATTGAAGCCATAATTCCTGTTGGTGTAGCAAAACTTTCAGCTTCTGAAGCACCGTAGATTTTACAAATACGCCAGATAGTTTCTTCTACTCTATAAGTTTCGCCTCCATTTTCTAAAATCATTTGTCCAGCAAGCATTGCAACTTGAAGTATTTCATTCATAACACAAAACTCCTATATTTTTTTAATTTTTTATGTATTATACCATAAGAGATTATAGAAATGTATATTTATATTAAAAAGTAGTTGAATTAATTAGTATTTATATATATAATTTTATAAAAAGATAATTGGGGTGATTAAATGAATTTTGTAAATTTAAAGAATGAAGACAAAGAAATTTGTGACTTAATGGAGAAAGAGTTAAAAAGACAAAGAGAAGGAATTGAACTAATTGCATCAGAGAACTTTGCATCACAAGCTGTAATGGAAGCTATGGGATCTCATTTAACTAATAAGTATGCTGAAGGTTATCCTAGTAAGCGTTATTATGGGGGCTGTGAAATAGTTGATGAGGTTGAAGAAATAGCAAGAAATAGAGCAAAAGAGCTTTTTGGGGCTGAACATGTTAACGTACAACCACATTCAGGATCACAAGCAAATATGGCTGTGTACTTTACTATATTAGAACCAGGTGATACAGTACTTGGAATGGACTTAAGTCATGGTGGGCATTTAACTCATGGTTCACCAGTAAACTTCTCAGGAAAACTATTTAATTTCGTTTCTTATGGAGTTGATAGTGAGACTGAAAGAATTAATTATGAGAATGTAAGAGAACTTGCATTAAAACATAAACCAAAGTTAATTGTAGCAGGAGCTAGTGCATATTCAAGAGTTATAGATTTTGAGAAATTTAAAGAAATTTGTGATGAAGTTGGAGCATATTTTATGGTAGATATGGCACATATAGCAGGATTAGTAGCAGCAGGAGAACATCCATCACCAGTTCCATATGCTGATTTTGTAACTTCAACAACTCATAAAACTTTAAGAGGACCAAGAGGAGGATTAATTCTTTGCAAAGAAAAATATGCTAAAGCACTAGATAAGAATATATTCCCAGGAATGCAAGGTGGACCACTTATGCATATAATTGCAGCTAAAGCGGTATGCTTTAAGGAAGCATTAGAACCTACTTTTAAAACTTATATGAAAAATGTAGTTTTAAATTGTAGAGTATTAGGTGAGGAGTTAGTTAAGTATGGATTTAAGTTAGTTTCTAATGGAACAGATAATCACTTAATTCTTGTAGATTTAACTAATAAAGATATTACAGGAAAAGAAGCAGAAAATCTTCTAGATTCTATTGGTATTACTGTTAATAAAAATACAGTTCCAAATGAAACAAGAAGTCCTTTTGTTACATCAGGAATAAGAATAGGTACTGCAGCAGTTACAACAAGAGGATTTGATATTGAAGCAATGAAGGAAATAGCAAGTATAATAAATGCTGTTATAGAAAATAGGAATTCAAATTTAGAGGTGTTAAGAGAAAGAGTAAAAGCACTTTGTGCTAAATACCCTTTATATAGTTAAGAATTAAGAGGTAATAGAGAAGAAGTAAGAGGTTAATTATTAACTTTTCCCTCTTACTTTTTAACTTTTACCTAATAATAGATACAGGAGGATAAGGATGAAATTAATATCATGGAATGTAAATGGAATAAGAGCATGTGTACAGAAAGGTTTTCTGGATTTCTTTAAAGAAGTTGATGCAGATATTTTTTGTATACAAGAAAGTAAGCTTCAAGAGGGACAAATAAATCTTGAGCTTGAAGGATATAATCAGTATTGGAATTATGCTGAAAAGAAAGGATATAGTGGCACAGCTATATTTACAAAGAAAGAACCTTTATCAGTTAGATATGGATTAGGTATTGAGGAACATGATAAAGAAGGTAGAGTAATTACATTAGAATTTGAAGATTTTTTTATGATTACAGTTTATACGCCTAATTCACAAAATGAACTTGCGAGATTAGATTATAGAATGAAATGGGAAGATGATTTTAGGGATTATTTAAAATCATTAGAAGAAAGTAAGCCAGTAATAGTTTGTGGAGATTTAAATGTTGCACATAAAGAAATTGATTTAAAGAATCCAAAAACAAATAGAAGAAATGCTGGGTTTACTGATGAAGAGAGAGAAAAATTCACTACTTTATTATCAAGTGGATTTATAGATACATTTAGATATTTTTATCCAGATTTAAAAGATATATATTCTTGGTGGTCATATAGATTTAATGCAAGAAAAAATAATGCTGGATGGAGAATAGATTACTTTGTAGTGTCTAAAGCTTTAGAAGATAGATTAGAAAGTGCTAAAATACATACTGAGATATTAGGTTCAGACCATTGTCCTGTTGAATTAGTTATAAAATAGAATAAATGGTGATAAGTTAATTATATAAAATATTTTTAACTTATCACCATTTTACATTTAATATCAGAAATAATTTCTTCTATGAAATCTTTAATTTGTAAATTTCTTGTACCAGGTATATATATATCATGTTTCTGAAGTGGAATTATATATTTAGTACAGTCCATATTTATAACTGCTTTGCAAATACTAGGACATAACTCCATATCCTTTTCTCCATTGCATAAAATTCCAATAGGAGCAATAATACAATCCACTTTATTTTTTTTACAGAAATAGCAAATGGCTTTTTCACCACTAACACCTATATGAGCACCAGCTTTAACCATTTTAGAAGTTGCAAATGTATTAGTTCCAAGGGCAATTATGTTAATATCATGAAATAAATCTTTTTTTAATTTTTTTATAATATTTTGACCAAGTCCAGCTCCATTAGTATCAAGTATAGCTATAATCATTATATTTCCTCCGTAAATATTCAAAATGAAAACAAAATGTACCACTTTAGAATATTACTATTTTTATGATGGTAAAATATATAATAATAATATATAATATTAGTAAAATAAAGTAAATTATTACAATTAATTATTATTATTTATTAAGGAGAATTTTATGAATATAAGGGTAGTTAAACAAGATATTGATAATAGAGACGAATGTAGTAATGAAATAAAAAAAATATTAAAAGAGAAAAAAATATTTTTAATAAATGTAATGGGCTCACCTGGAACAGGTAAGACTACTTTAATAATAGAATTAATAAAATCTTTAAAGGAAAAATATAATATAGCTGTAATTGAGGGAGATATAGCAGGGCAAGTAGATGCGGAAAAAATTGATAAGCTAGGAATTGCAGTAGTTCAATTAAATTTAAATGGGGCATGTCATATAGTACCAGTATCAATTAAAGAGATTTTAGGATATTTTGATTTAGATGAAATTGATATTATTTTTGTTGAAAATATAGGTAACTTAATTTGTCCTGCAGAATTTGATATTGGAGAAAACTTAAAAATTGCAATTTTGAGTATTCCAGAAGGTGATGACAAGGTTGAAAAGTATCCATTATTATTTGCTGAAAGTGATGTTTTAGTGTTAAATAAGTATGATATGATGCAATATTTTGAATTTGATGAGGATAAAGTATTAAATGATACAATAAGTATTAATGATGACTGCAATATATTTAAAGTTTCAAGTAGAACCGGAAGAGAAATTAACTCTTTAGTGAAATTTATAGAAGAAAAAGTAAAAGAAAAATACTCTTGACAAATATTGCTAAATAAGTTATTATTATGATGTAAATCACGAGGATTTATAGAGTATGTTTGAATTTAATATAATTATGAATTTATATAACCACGAAGGTTAACGATTATATTTCGTTATCTTTTTCGTGGTTTTTTATTTAATTAATATAAAGAGGAGAAATAAATGATTAAAGTTATATTTAAAAAGATTTTTCAATGTATAATTGCAATATTTATACTATCTGTAATTGTTTTTTATATGTCAAGATTATCTCCAGGAGATCCATTAGAATCCTATTATGGAAGTGCTGTAGAGAGAATGAGTGTAGAACAAAAGGAAAATGCAATGAAGAAACTAGGACTTAATTCTCCAATTTATATTCAATATGGGAAGTGGTTAAAAAATTCAGTTAAAGGTGATTTTGGAATTTCTTATAAATATAAAAGAAATGTTAATGAAGTAATTGGAGGAGTATATAAAAATACAATAATTCTAGGTGGACTTGCATATATATTAACTTTTACTCTAGCAGTGTTTCTTGGTATATTTTGTTCTCTACATGAGGATAAGATAATAGATAAAATAATAACTACTATAGGCAATATAACATCTTGTATACCATCGTTTTGGGTATCATTAATACTTATATTAATTTTTGGAGTAAATTTATCTATATTACCTACAAGTGGAGCTTATTCAGTTGGGATGGAGGAAAATATATTAGATAGGATATGTCACTTAATATTACCATTGATAGTGTTAATATTAGGGCATTTGTGGTATTACGCTTATATGGTACGAAATAAAATACTAGAAGAAATGAGAGAAGATTATGTTTTACTTGCTAAAGTCAAAGGGTTAAAAAATAATCAAATTATTTATAAACATTGTTTAAGAAATATTGCACCATCTTTTATAACTATAATGGCAGTTTCAGTACCTCATATTTTAGCTGGGACATATGTAGTTGAAAAAGTATTTTCTTATCCTGGTATAGGCACATTAATTTTTGAGAGTGCAAAATATCATGACTATAATATGCTTATGGTATTAACTCTTATTACAGGAGTATTAGTGCTTATTTCAAATATGATAGCACAAATAATAAATACTAAGATAGATCCTAGAATGAAATATGAAAGAGGTGAAATATTTGAATCTTGATATAAGTAACTTTGAAGTTGTTAAAAATAAAGAAGAATTTATAGATAATATAGAAATTAAAAAAAGTTCTAAATTACCTAAAAACTTTCCATACTTATCAATGATAATTTTAATAGTAATAGTTAGTGGATGCTTATTTTCAGATTTAGTAATGACTCATGATCCTAAATTTATGGATTTAGCCAATTCAAATGTATCACCAAATAATATATTTTATTTTGGGACTGATACAATGGGAAGGGATATTTTTTCTGACATTTGGTATGGAGGAAAAATATCATTATTTATTGGAGTATTTTCAACTATTATTTCAACTACAATTGCAATTATTTATGGAAGTATTAGTGGAATGGCACCAGAGTGGATAGATGATGTAATGATGAAAGCAACAGAAATATTTCTTAGCATTCCATCTATTTTAGTAATAATTTTTGTTCAAGCCATTATAGGAGGCAGTAATCCAATTTCTATTTCTTTAGTTATCGGAGTAGTAAGCTGGATGAATATAGCTAAAATTATAAGAAGCGAAGTAAGACAAATAAGAAATAGTGAATATATATTAGCAGCTCAAATAATGGGAGGAAATTTTTTTTATATAGTAAAACAACATTTAATACCTAACTTTGTATCATCCATAATGTTTATGGTTGTAAGTAATATAGGATCAGCAATTGGCACAGAAGCAACTCTTAGTTTTTTAGGAATTGGATTGCCTATAGAAGTTATATCATGGGGAAGTATGCTTTCATTAGCTCAAGATGCATTACTTTCAAATTATTGGTGGATAATTGTAATTCCAGGTGTATTTTTAGTTATAACACTTGTTTGCATAGCCAATATAGGAAATTATATGAGAAGAAAAAATATTAAAAAATATAATAATTTATAAAAGTGGAGGGAGTTATGAATTTAAAAGGGGTTAAAGCGTTAATATTAACTGTAAGTTTATCGTTAATTGTAGGGTGTGGCAATAAAACAGTAACTCAGGAAGATATTAATAACAGTGAGAATGCAGCTGTAACTGAAAGTAATGAAAAGGTATTAGTTTATGGTAGTGGAGATTATTCAAGTATTAATCCAGCATTATACGAACATGGAGAAATTAATTCATTATTATTTAATGGATTAACGGCTCATGATAAAAATAATAATATTGTACCAGCGCTTGCAGAAAGTTGGGAATATGATAAAGAAAATTTGACATATACTTTTAACTTGAGAAAAGATGTTAAATGGCATGATGGTGAGCCTTTTACAGCAGAGGATGTTAAATATACTTATGAAATTATTACAGATCCTGATGTAGGTTCGGAGATTGCTACCAATTATGAGGATATTAAAGAAATTCAAATAGTAGATGATTATACTGTGAAAATAATTTTAAAAAATGAAAATGTTGCTTTACTAGATTATTTAACAGTTGGTGTAATACCTAAACATATTTTAGATGGAGAAGATATCACTACTTGTGATTTTAATAGAAATCCAATAGGAACAGGACCATATAAGCTAAGTAATTGGGATGAAGGACAAAGTATAACTTTAGTGAAAAATGAAGATTATTTTAGAAATGATCCTAAAATTGATAAAATAATATTTAAGATTGTAGATGATTCAAAGGCTAGGGTTATACAACTAAAAAGTGGAGAGTTAGATTTAGCTCAAGTAACACCAAAAGATATAAACACTTTTCAAGATAATGAAGATTATGTAGTTAATATAATGAAAACAGCAGATTATAGAGGGATAATGTATAATTTTAATAATCAACTGTTTGCAGAGAATAGAGAGCTTCCTAATGCTTTAAGTTACGCTATTGATAGACAAGCAATGGTTGATAGTATTTTATTAGGATATGGGGAAGTTGCTTACTCGCCAATTCAAATGGGAGATTATAATAATACTGATATTGAAAAATTTGAGTATAATCCAGATAAAACTAAAGCGTTGCTAGAAGAGGCTGGCTGGACTTTAGGAAGTGATGGAGTATATGAAAAGAATGGAACAAAATTAAGTTTTGAGCTAGTTTGTAAAGAAGGAGATCAAGTAAGAATTGATATGGCAAATTTTGCAGCACAAGAATTTAAAGTAGTTGGTGCAGATGTAAAGGTAGTTGTTAATTCAAAAATTGATTGGGAAAATCAAGATAGTTTTTTAATTGGATGGGGAAGTCCTTTTGATCCTGATGATCATACTTATAAAGTATTTTCTACTAATGGAGGAGCTAATTATAGCGCTTATTCTAATAGTAAAATAGATGAATTGTTAGTTAAAGCAAGAGAGACTGATGTATATGAAGAGAGATTAAAATATTATAAGGAATTTCAAGAAGAAATGACTAAAGATATGCCTTATACATTTTTTGCTTATATAGATGCAATTTATGTTGCAAATAGCAATTTGAAGGGAATAACAACGGAAACAGTTTTAGGACATCATGGAGTGGGAATATTCTGGAATGTAGAGGAGTGGGATTTGGAATAGTTATAGAAATAGTAGATCTAGATAGCAATAATGTTATAATAGGAGAAAATTTGTAATGAATAAATTATTGGAAGTCAAAAATTTAGAAGTAAATTTTAAAACTGATTGTGGTGAAGTAAAAGCAATAAGAAATGTTTCCTTTGATTTATATGATGGAGAAATTTTAGCTATTGTAGGGGAATCAGGATGTGGCAAGTCTATGCTATGTAGAAGTTTAATAAAATTATTACCCAATAATGGTTATATAAGAAATGGAGAAATATTATTAAATAATTATGATTTAGTTAAAATAAAAGAAAAGAATATAAGTAAAATACGAGGAAAAGATATTTCAATGATATTTCAAGATCCAATGACATCGTTAAATCCAACTATATGTGTTGGAAAGCAAATAGCTGAAGTTGTAAAAATACACAATAAAACAAGTAAATCTGAGGCTAAAAAGAAAGCGATTGAATTAATGGAGTTAGTAGGAATTGAAGATGCAGTAAATAGATATAATCAATATCCTTATCAATTTTCAGGGGGAATGAGACAAAGAATAGTTATAGCTATTAGTTTAGCATGTAATCCTAAAATTTTAATTGCTGATGAGCCAACCACTGCCTTAGATGTTCGAGTGCAATATCAAATATTAGATTTATTAAAATCAATACAAAAAGAAAAAAAGTTATCTATTATATTTATTACTCATGATTTTGGAGTTGTATCTAAAATTGCTGATAGAGTTGCTGTAATGTATGCAGGAAAAATTATCGAAATAGGAAAGAAAGAGGAAATATTATTAAATGCAAAACATCCATATACAATAGGGTTATTAGGATGTCTTCCATCAATGAATAAAGGTAAGGAATATTTAGAAGTAATAGAAGGTATGCCACCTAATCTTTTAAATCCTCCTAAAGGAGATGCCTTTGCTATAAGAAATAAAAATCCATTAGTTATAGATTTTTTGGAAGAACCACCTATGTTTAAAGTAAGTGAAAGTCATTATGCGGCTACCTGGTTACTTCATCCTAAAGCTATGAAGTTAATTAGTGTAAAAGAGGAGCAAGTCAATTAATTATGGAAAGTAAAAGTTTATTAGAGATTAAAAATCTTAAACAGTATTTTAAATTAAATAAAAATAAAATAGTAAAAGCAATTGATAATCTATCATTAGAAATATATAAGGGAGAGTTTTTAGGTCTTGTTGGAGAATCAGGTTCTGGAAAATCTACTTTAGGAAAAAGCATAGTGGGAATTAATAAGATAACTGATGGAAAAATTATTTATAATGGTGTTGAACTAAGTAGTAATAATAAACTTCAAAAGAAGTTAGTAAGTGAAAGGATGCAATTTATATTTCAAGATTCAACTTCATCATTAAATTCTAGAATGACTATAGGTGATATAATTTCTGAGCCATTAAAAATAAAGAAAGTTTATAAAAATAGAATTGATAGAGAGAAAAAAGTATATGAAATGATGAATTTAGTTGGACTTGATAAAGAATATATTAATAAATATCCATATGATTTTTCAGGAGGTCAAAGACAAAGAGTGGCAATAGCTCGTGCACTTTCAACTAATCCAGAGTTTATTATAGCAGATGAACCAATAGCTTCATTAGATATATCTATGCAAGCTCAAATTATAAATTTATTTAAGTATTTAAAGAGTAATGAGAAATTAACATGTCTATTTATTTCTCATGATCTATCAATGCTTAGATATATTAGTGATAGAATAGCTGTAATATATAAAGGTAAATTAGTTGAACTTGCAGACACTGAAGAATTGTACAATAACCCAATTCATCCATATACAAGGGCCTTATTACAAGCAATGTTGGGAGATGAAGTTAAAGAGATTCAGTTAAGTGATATAAGCAAGTATGAATTTAATAATAAAGAATTTTTTAAAGAGGAAATGAATTGGATAGAGATTAAGAAGGGCCATTTTGTATATAAATAAAAATATACTTATCATAACCATCATAAGTAACAAGATTATTTTGTTACTTATGATGGTTATTTATTTTAAATTAAATTAAATTAAATGAATATGTTATTAAATTTTCGCTCATATTATACTTAGTAAACATAATTAAAAGGTATGTATAAATTTAATTATATAAAAGCATAAAAAGAGGAGGAAAATTAATGAAGAAAAGGTTAATATCAATGTTAATTGTTAGTGCAATGTTTTTAGTAGGGTGTGGAGATAATACAACAAATAATACAACAAATAATACCACAAATAATACTCCAGAGAATAGTATAGCTGAAATTATAGTAGTGGATACAACAGTATCATCAGCTGATGACGCATTACAAATGTTAAAGGATGGTAATGCTAGATTTGTTACAGATACGTCAATATTAAGAAATGTAAATCAAGAGAGAAGAGATTCTTTAAAGGATGGTCAGAATCCATATGCAGTAATTGTATCTTGTTCAGATTCAAGAGTAACTCCTACTACTGTTTTTAATGCAGGGCTTGGTGAAATATTTGATGTAAGACTTGCTGGAAATGTTGTAGATGATGATGCTTTAGGTTCTATTGAATATGCGGTTGAACATTTAAACACACCATTAGTAGTAGTAATGGGACATCAAAGTTGTGGAGCTGTAACTGCAACATATAATGAAGTAGTTAAAGGTGAAAAAGTTACAGGAAATATGGAATCATTTGTAGAAAAAATAACTCCAAGTATTAATAAAGATGGAACTGTAGATGATGCAATTCATAATAATATTGATTCAGTAGTAAAAGAAATATCTGAAGATGATGCAGTTAAATCATTAATAAACCAAGGAAAAGTTAAGGTTATAGGAGCTTATTATGATTTGAATGGAAAAGTAACTTTCTACGAATAAAAAGTCTAAATAAATAGAATAAAATATAAAAATATTGGAAAGATAATAAATGTGTAATAAATTTTAAATTTATTACTAGAAAAAGGAGGAATTTATTTTGCATTTAACAATTAGAGAACAAGAAAAATTAATGGTTGCTGTTGCAGCTGATATAGCTCGAAAAAGAAAAAGCAAAGGATTAAAGTTAAATTATCCAGAAGCTATGGCAATTATAACAGATGAAATGTTAGAGGGAGCTAGAGAGGGAAAAACAGTTGAATATTTAATGGATTACGGAACAAAAATTTTATCAAGAGATGAAGTTATGGAAGGTGTTCCAGATATGATTCATGCTGTTCAAGTTGAATGTACTTTTCCAGATGGAACAAAATTAGTAACAGTACATGAACCAATTAAATAAGGAGGTTTAGAATATGACACCTGGTGAATTAAAAATACAAGAGGGAACAATTGAATATAACAAAGGAAAAGAAGCAATTAAATTACAAGTTGTTAATACTGGAGATAGACCAGTGCAAATAGGATCACATTATCACTTTTATGAAGTAAATGATGCCTTAAATTTTGATAGAGAGGCTGCTTGGGGAAAAAGATTAGATATCCCTTCAGGAACAGCTGTTAGATTTGAACCTGGAGATAAAAAGGAAGTAAACTTAATTGACATCGGTGGATATAGAAGAGTTTATGGAATTAGAAATATGTGTGATGGATTCTTAGATGGAATGTCAAAAGGGAGCGGTGAAAAGTAATGAGTTTTGAAATTGATAGACATAGATATGCAGAATTATTTGGCCCAACAGAAGGGGATAGTATTAGATTAGGAGATACTGATCTTTTTATAAAAATTGAAAAAGATTATACAGGTTATGGCAATGAATGTAAGTTTGGTGGAGGAAAGACTCTTAGAGATGGTATGGGACAAAATGCTACACAAACTAGTAAAAATCCAGAAGTTGCTGATTTAATAATAACAGGAGCTACTATAGTAGACTATACTGGAATATATAAAGCCGATGTAGGAATTAAAGATGGTAAAATTCTTGCTATAGGTAAAGGGGGGAACCCTGATACAATGGATAACGTTGACTTTGTAGTTGGCGTTGGAACTGAAGCTTTAGCTGGTGAAGGTAGAATTTTAACAGCTGGTGGAATAGATACTCACGTTCACTATATTCATCCAGGTTGTGCAGAAGTTGCATTAGAAAATGGTATAACTACATTAGTTGGTGGAGGAACAGGCCCTATTGATGGAACAAATGCTGTTACTTCAACTCCAGGTCCATGGAATATCAAACAAATGTTACAATCTGCAGATGGATGGCCAGTAAATGTTGGTTTATTAGGAAAAGGTAGTGGAGCTAATATTGATGTAAATGCTGAACAAATTGAAGCAGGAGCAATTGGTCTTAAGGTTCATGAAGACTGGGGAGCAACAAGATCTGCTATTAATTATGCATTAGAAACTGCTGAAAAATATGATATTCAAGTTGCATTACATAGTGATACTTTAAATGAAGGTGGATTTGTAGAGCATACTATTCAAGCAATTGCCGGCAGAGTAATTCATACATATCATACAGAAGGTGCTGGAGGTGGTCACGCACCAGACTTAATGAAGGTAGCATCACAAATAAATATTTTACCTGCATCAACTAATCCAACAAAACCTTATACAATTAATACAATAGCAGAACACTTAGATATGCTTATGGTTTGTCACCACTTAGATGCAAAAGTTCCAGAGGATATAGCATTTGCTGATTCAAGAATTAGACATCAAACAATAGCAGCAGAAGATATATTCCAAGATATGGGTATTTTTAGTATTATGAGTTCTGATACATTAGCTATGGGAAGAATCGGAGAAGTTGTAACAAGAACTTGGCAAACAGCTTCAAAGATGAAGAAGCAAAGAGGAACTTTCCCAGATGATAGTGAATATAGCGACAATAATAGAGTTAGAAGATATATTGCTAAATATACAATTAATCCAGCTATAGCACAAGGTATGGATCAATATATTGGTTCAGTAGAAGTTGGTAAGATAGCTGACTTAGTACTTTGGGAACCACCATATTTTGGTGTTAAACCACATTTAATAATTAAGGGTGGTATGGCAATTAGAGGAATAATTGGTGATGCAAATGCTTCTATTCCAACATGTCAACCTGTTATATATAGAGATTGTTATGGAGCATTTGGTAAAGCTAAAGAATCAACTTGTATTACTTTTGTTTCTAAGTATGCTTATGAACATGGAATAAAAGAAGAGTTAGGATTAGAAAAAACAGTATTACCAGTAGGTGGAATTAGAAATTTAACAAAGAAAGATATGAAGCTTAATGATGCTACTCCAGAAATCAGAGTAGATCCTCAAACTTATGATGTAACAGTTGATGGTGAATTAATAACTTGTGAACCAGCAAGTGAATTACCATTAGCTCAAAGATATTTCTTATTCTAAAATTAAGGAGAAGGTTATATGATTTTTAATCAAGTATTAGGAAATATAAATGAAATAGATAATTTAAATGACGCACATATAGAAAAGATATACATAACTAGTGAAGAAGCATTAAAAAGGATAATGAGAGTTAATTCAGATCATAATCATGAATATGGTATAGCATTATCTGAAAATATTGAGTTGAAAGACGGAGATATACTTTACCGTGATGATAAAAATATTATTATAGTAAAGATTAAAGGTGATGATGTTTTAGTTATAAAACCAAATAGTATTACAGAGATGGGAATTATTGCTCATAGTCTTGGAAATAGACATTTACAAGCACAATTTGAAGATGGAAAAATGATAATTCAATATGATGCATTAGTAGAAGGTGAATTAAAGCGAGATAATATAAATTATTCTAGAGAAAACTTAAAATTAAAGAAAGCTTTCAGGCACGTGGAATTTGGGCACACTCATACACATGCCAATTAATAATAATATTGCTGATGTTTTAAAGGTTATTCAAATATGTGACTCAAATTTTCCAATTGGATCATTTAACCATTCATATGGTATGGAAACTTATTTAAGATTAAAAAAAGTTTATAATACAGAAACTTTTAGAGAATGGTTGAAAGTATATTTAAATGAACAATTTATTTTTAGTGATGCTTTAGCAATTAGAATGCTATATGAATATTTAAATAATGATGATTTAGAAAGTATCTTAGATTTAGATAATCGTATAACTGTTCAAACTGTTGCTATTGAAACTAGAAATGGTGGGAAATTAGTTGCAAGTAGAATGATTAAGCTTTTCTTGGATTTATATGATTTTGATTTGTTAAAAGAATATAATACTAAAATTGTGAATAAAGAAGCCTTTGGACATCCAGCAATTGTATTTGGAATGTTAATGTATTCTCTAGGTTTTAATTTAAAAGAAGCTATAATTTACCATATGTATAGTACTGTATCTACTCTTATAAGTAATGCTGTAAGAACTATTCCTTTAGGACAAAAGGATGGGCAATTATTATTAAAAGAGTTTAGTGAGCAATTTGAAAGTCTATATGATATTGTTATAAGTTTAGATGATGATTATTTTGGAGCTAATAGTCCAGGATTAGAATTATCTCAAATTAAGCATGAGATTATGGAATTTAGATTATTTATGTCTTAATTAAATAGAAGGTTTGTAAAGAAAATTACATGCAAATATATTTTATTTTGAATTATGAATGAGGAAAATTGTTCATAATTCAAAATAAATAAATTTAATACTTATTGAAAGGGTGTTGCAATATGAAACCAGTAGTTATAGGCGTTGGAGGACCAGTAGGTAGTGGAAAAACATTACTTATAGAAAGATTAACTAGAGTAATGAATAATGAGTATAAATGTGCTGTTATAACTAATGATATTTATACTAAGGAAGATGCTAAGTTTATGGTTAAAAATTCTGTTTTAACTGAAGATCATGTTATTGGAGTTGAAACAGGAGGTTGTCCACATACAGCAATAAGAGAAGATGCATCAATGAATTTTGAGGCATTAGAAGAATTAAAAAGAAGATTTGATGATTTAGATATTATTTTTTTAGAAAGTGGTGGCGATAATTTAGCTGCAACTTTTAGTCCTGATTTAGTTGATTTTTCTATATATATTATTGATGTTGCTCAAGGTGAGAAAATCCCAAGAAAAGCAGGTCAAGGTATGATAAAAAGCGATTTGTTTATAATAAATAAAGTTGACTTGGCTCCATATGTTGGAGCAAATTTAGAAGTTATGAGAAAAGACACATTAGCTTTTAGAGATGAAAATAGTTTTATTTTTACTAATCTTAAAACAGATGAAGGAATTGAAAGTGTCGTAAATTGGATTAAGAAAAATTGTTTATTAGAGGGAATTTCATAATATGTTTAAAGAAGCGAAAATTAAAAGTGAATATTCTGGATTTATAGATTTAGTGTTAGAAAGAAAAGATGATAAAACAATTGCAACTAAAAAGTTTTATGAAGGATTAGTAAAGGTATCTCCTACTATTAAAATGGATAGAGAAAATATACCTACATTTTATTTATTACAGCTTGGAGGAGGGTATATTGAAGGAGAAAAATACAAAAATAGATTTAAGCTAAAAGATAATGCAAGAGCTATAATAACAACACAAGCAGCAGCAAAAGTTTATAAGTGTCTAAATAATATAATGACACAACAAGAAACAGAAATAGAATTAGGTAAAAATAGTGTTTTAGAATATATAACTGATAATGTTATTTTATATAAAGATGCAATTTATAAGCAATTTAACAATATATATCTAGATGAAAGTTCAACATTAATATATAGTGATGGAATTACAGCTGGATGGTCTCCAGAAGGAGAAAACTTTAAATATAGAAGTGTACAATTAAAAAGTAATGTATATGTAAATAATAAGTTGGTATTATTAGATAATTTAATTGTTAATCCTAATAATAACGATGTAACAAAATTAGGTTTTTTTGAAGAATACCTGAATTTTGGAACATTACTAGTTATTAATAAAAATATAGACGATAAAGTTATAGATGAATTAAGAGATGTAATTGAAAAGCTAAATTTACCTATAGATTTTGGAATATCAAAATTAGAGATTAATGGATTTGTTCTCAGAGTATTAGGGAATTTAACACAACATATAGAGCAAGTAACGGGGGCTTGTCATAATTATATTAGAAAAAGTTTCTTAGGATCTAAGGATTTAATTATAAGAAAATACTAAAAAGTTTTATTTAAAAGTTAAACAAAAGAAGATTAAAGGAGTGATTCTATGATTATTCATGGTGACGTAGCTTTTATGATATTAGCTACTACACTTGTTTTAATTATGACCCCAGGATTAGCATTTTTTTATGGAGGATTAGTTGAAAGAAAAAATGCCTTAACTATAATGTTCCAAGTATTTATAGCAATTGGAGTTGTTTCCTTGTTATGGATTTTTGGAGGATTTAGTTTAGTTTTTGGTGATGATATTGGTGGCATTATAGGTAATCCACTACAATTTTTTGCATTTAATGATGTAACATTTACGGTAGATTTGAGATATAGCGAAACAATACCATTTATATTGTTTTTTATGTATCAAATGATGTTTGCAATTATAACAGCACCGTTAATGACAGGGGCATTTGCAAATAGATTAACAGTAAGTGGATGGATTAAAATTTTAGTTCTTTGGATGATTTTAATATATTTTCCAGTGGCACATTGGGTTTGGGGAGGCGGATTCTTAAGTAAATTAGGATTTGTTGACTTTGCCGGTGGAGCTGTAATACATATAACATCAGGATTTGGATGTTTAGGTGGAATTTATGTACTTGGAGAAAGAAAAGTTAAAAATGAAAAGGGACCATTTAATTTAGGTTTAGTAGCAATTGGAGCAGGATTATTGTTATTTGGATGGTTTGGATTTAATGCTGGTGGTACAATAGCAGCTGCTGATATTGCAGCTATTGTTTTCACTAATACAGGAGTTGCAGCTGCATCAGCAATGGTAGTATGGTTAATTTTACATGCTATACATACTAAAAGAGCATCATTCCTTGAAGCAATAATAGGAGCTGTTGCAGGTTTAGCAACGGTAACACCTGCATCAGGATATGTTAAACCTTTAAGTGCATTAATTATTGGTGCTTTAGGGGCAATAGTATGTTTCTACTGTGTTGAGTTTGAAAGAAAAATGTGGGATGATGCATTAGATGTTTGGGGAGTACATGGAATGGGAGGATTATTAGGTATTTTGTTAATAGGAATATTTGCAGATCCTCGTATAAATGGTGTTAGTGCAGGATTACATCAATTTCTAATTCAGGCTTTAGGAGCTGTAATAATAGGTGTTTATTCTATCTTAGTAACATTTTTAATATTTAAATTAGTAGATAAGACTAAGTCAATTAAAGTAAGTGAAGAAATTCAAAGAAAAGGTTTAGATCAAGAATTCTTTAAAGAAAGTTATGAAACTAAGATAGATTAAAATATTATATTTTTAGAAAAAAGCAAAGGAGGAGAACGATGTTAGGAGTAGTTTTAATTTATGTAGGAGTAGTTCTTATTTTAAATGGAATAGGAAGACTATGTAATGTAGACGCTAAATCAAGTGCTGTATTTAATGTATTTACAGGCATGCTATCATTTATTTTAAATATAGTAGCAGTAATACAAGGAAACTATTTCGCTGCAGGAACAGGATTATTGTTTGGATTTACATATTTGTATATTGCAGCTAGAAGCATATTCAATTTAGATGGAAGACTATATGGTTGGTATTGTTTATTTGTTGCAATTAATACTATACCATTAGCATTTATTGATGCTAATACACTAAGGTTTATAGATTTTACAATAGGTAACATATATTGGATTTTCATATGGTTATTATGGGGATTATTATGGTTAACTGGATTTATAGAACTTGTGATGAAAAAAGATTTGGGGAAGTTTGTAGGATATCTTTCTGTATTTGATGGAATATTCACAGCATGGATTCCAGGATTTTTATTATTAATAAATATGTATCCTAAGTAAAAAATAAATTAATTAAGAGGCTAAATACAGTTAGTATTGGCCTCTTAATTTATTAAAATAGATGGAGGAAATATGTTAAAAAAAATATCAGCATCTTTAATAGCTATATTAATTATATTTAGTTTAAGTGCATCAACTTATACAAAAGCTTACGAATGTAATAAGGAAGGCGAAATTTTAAATAAGGAGTTTACAGTATGTATAGATCCTGGACATCAAGGAAAAGGTGATCCAAAAGGGGAGCCGGTTGCTCCAGGTTCTGGAAATAAGAAACCGAGAGTGTCATCTGGAACAGCAGGAATTGCCACAAAAAAGGCTGAGCATGTTGTAAATCTAGAAGCAGCAATGATATTAAAAGATTTACTAGTGCAAAAAAATTATAAGGTAATTATGACTAGAGAAACTGCTGATGTTAATATTAGTAATGCGGAAAGAGCAGAAATTGCTAATAATGCAAATGCAGATATAACAATTAGAATTCATTGTGATAGTATTAATGATTCAGGAAAAACTGGAGCTACTATATTAGTACCAGCAAAAAATTCACAATATACAAAAAATATTTATTGTGAAAGTAATAAATATGCAGAAATACTAAAGAAGACTCTACAAAATAATAATATAAAGGTTAATGGAGTTTTTGAGAGAAATGATATAACTGGATTTAACTGGTCTAGAGTGCCAGTTGTTATATTAGAAATGGGATTTATGAGTAATTATAATGAAGATAGAATGTTATCAGATCCTAAATATCAAAAGCTTTTAATGGAATGTGTATCAGAATCTATAGATAAATATAGAGAAGAATTTTTGAAAAATTAATTAAATTAGAGCTATATATTTTTTATAGCTCTAAAATTTAATTTTAGGGGGAGGGGCTAAAGGATTTATTAGTAATAAAAATATAAAATATGGATAAAATAATATTATAAATCATAATCATAAATATATTAAAAAATAGGTAGCACTAAAAATATTGATGTACAAGCTAAAAAGCAATAAGGTATGGTACTAGGAGGTGTAATATTGAAAAAATATGATTTAATTTATTATTGGCAAAATTATTTAACGAATCAAGATAATATAGATATTAAGCCTGATTCCTATGTATTAAAGTTCGCTTTGATAAATTCTTACAGTAGAGATTTTTTTTGTAATTGGTATTCTTTTAAATCTCCTCAAGAGCTTATAGGATTTATTAGATTTGTTGTAATACCATCAACATATATAACAAAAGCTTTTGGAAGAGAGGAGAATACAATATTTTTAGATGCATTAGATGATTATGAAACCATAGACCTTATTGAAGAAAATGAGAATTCTGATAAATATAATATTTTAAAGGAAATAAATTATGATTATGAAATGGTTAAAAGCTTGAAAAGTAATTTTACATTAGAGAAGTTGAAAAAGTTTATTAATATAACAAATGCTAGGACAAATGCAACATTTGGAATATTTAGCAAACTTGAATTTTTTACAAATGTAAATGAAATAGGAAAAGAGCTTGTAAAAGAGTTTGAGGATGATGATATGCTTGATGAATTAGAAAGTCATATGGATTTAAATAAAAAACAAATACTAGCATTATTTGATGGTATAGATAAAAATCCTTTTATGCTAAAAAGATTAGGAACTTATTTAAGTAATACTTTAGAGTTCTAAATAAATAATATGAAGTTATAAAAATAAATCTTGATAAAAGTGTGATAATATTTAATTGTCACTAGAATCAAGGTTTATTTTTTTAGTTAGAAAAATAGTATAAGGATTTAAAATTATATTTTAGGAAATAATTAAGTTATAAATAAATATTATGGTAATTTCATATGAGGTATTAACAAGAATAAAATTAGATGGTATATTAATAGATGTTAAATTATAAGAAATTGTATTTTAAATAGATGCGTAAAGAAAAAAATGAAAGATGTGATTAGATGAACAATAAATTTTTACCTATAAGCAAAGCAGATATGGAAGAGAGAGGTTGGGAACAATGTGACTTCATAATTGTAACAGGAGATGCATATGTTGACCACCATAGTTTTGGTACTGCAGTAATATCTAGAGTATTGGAGAACGCTGGATACAAAGTTGGTATTATAGCTCAACCTGATTGGCATAGTACAGATGATTTTATGAAACTTGGAAGACCTAGACTAGCCTTTTTAGTTAATGCAGGAAATATGGATTCTATGGTTAATCATTATACTGTAAGTAAAAGATTAAGAGAGAAGGATTTATATTCTCCAGGTGGTAAAATGGGACTTAGACCAGATAGAGCTACTATAGTATACTGTAATAAAATTAGAGAAGCATATAAAAATATTAATATTTGTATTGGTGGAGTTGAAGCTAGTCTTAGAAGATTTGCACATTATGATTATTGGGCAGATAAGGTTAGAAAATCAATATTAACTGATAGTGGAGCGGATCTTTTAATATATGGAATGAGTGAAAAACAGATAGTAGAAGTTGCTCATTATTTAAATGAAGGATTTGATGCTAAATATATAAGACATGTACCAGGTACATGTTACTTAGCAGATAGTTTAGATGAAGTTTATGAAGAACATATAGTTATTCCATCTTATAAAGAAGTTTCTACTGATAAAATTAAGTATTGTGAAGCATTTAAGATTACATATCAAGAACAAGATCCAATAAGAGGAAGAACTATAGTACAAGATCAAGGAGATAAATTCTTAGTAGTAAATAAACCAGAAGTAATTTTAAACAGAGAAGAATTAGATGCAGTTTATGACTTACCATTTACAAAGGAGTATCATCCAAGTTATGAACCAATGGGAGGAATTCCTGCATTAGAAGAGGTTAAGTTTAGTATAGTAGGATCAAGAGGTTGTTTTGGTAACTGTTCTTTCTGTGCAATAACATTCCATCAAGGTAGAGCAGTTCAAAGTAGAAGTAAAGAATCTATAGTTAAAGAAGCAAAAGAAATGACTGAAATGAAGGACTTTAAAGGTTATATTCATGATGTTGGTGGCCCTACAGCAAACTTTAGAAAACCTGCATGTAAACATCAATTAACTATAGGAGCATGTAAGACTAAGCAATGTCTAAGTCCGGGGGTGTGCAAAAATATGGAAGTAGACCATAAAGAGTTTATAGATGTATTAAGAAGTGTAAGAAGCTTGCCTAAAATAAAAAAGGTATTTGTACGTTCAGGTATAAGATATGATTATGTAATGGCTGATAAAGATGATACATTCTTTAAAGAGTTAGTAGAACATCATGTAAGTGGTCAATTAAAAGTTGCACCGGAGCATGTATCTGAAAAAGTATTAAAGCATATGGGTAAACCGGCTGGAAGAACATATGAAGATTTTAGACAAAAATTCTTTAGAATTACAGAAAAACTTGGTAAAAAGCAATATATTATTCCATATTTAATGTCAAGTCATCCAGGAAGTACTTTAAAAGAAGCAATAGAACTTGCTGAATATTTAAGAGATATAAAATATCAACCAGAGCAAGTACAGGATTTTTATCCAACGCCAGGGACATTATCAACTACAATTTTTTATACAGGTTTAGATCCAATTACAATGAAGCCTGTATATGTGCCTAAGAGTAAAGAAGAGAAAGCTATGCAAAGAGCACTTTTACAGTTTAGTAATCCAAAAAATTATAACATAGTTTATGATGCATTGATGAAAGCTGGAAGAGAAGACTTAATTGGAAATGGACCAAAGTGTTTAATAAAGTCAAAGGAACAAAGATATAAAGAAGCACATGGATTAGTTAGACCAAAATCTAAAGGAAATTCAAAAAGCAAAAGTTCTTCAAGAAAAAATGGAAAGCAAATGGATAGAAATTCCCCAAATAGAGGAAAGAATAATAATTCAAAGAAAAATAGAGATTCTAAAAATACTAGAAATAGTAGAAGTGGAAAAGAAAAAAATAGTAGAACACGTTAATAAAGAAGGTATAGTAATTTTCTTACTATACCTTCTTTATTATAAATATTTTTATATTTACGTAAGGGAGCATTTTTTGCAAATATTAATAGTATTTCCGTTATCGTCTTTTTTGCTCCAAACTAATTTAACTCTTTTTCTGCCACAAATAGGACAAGTCCCTCTCCAATTAGGAAGTGTTTTAATGTATTTTCCACGTTTTTGTTTACTCATTTTTTATCTCTCCTTTCATTATGTTACATTATATTAGCAAAAAAAATTTTTATTACTTAAAGTTTAATAAATTTAATGTAAGTTCTTGAAATTAATAACTCGAATAAGTTTTTTAAAAAGCCATAAAATAATAGTATCAAAAGATAAAAGGAGGTCTAAAATGAAAAAGCTAGATACACTTTTAAGTAGAGATGTGGCAAAAAAAATGATTATTGACGGAGAGTCTTGGGAAAAAATAATGGAGACTACTCATTTGAGATTAAAGGATTTAAAGCGTATACAAAGAGATGAAATAGACCCTAAATTTTAATTAATTTTATATAGGAAATAAGGAGATAATATGAAGAATAAAAGAGAATACACTAAAGAAAACTACTTAAGAAATGGAACAAAATCTCAAAATAATAATCCTAAAAATAAATATGTAACAACTATAGAAGAACCTGCACTTAATGAAAGTGGTATCGAGGCTAAGAAAAAAGGATTTTAAAAGTAAAATATAAAAAGCTAAGTTTATAAGCAATATGAAATATATTATTTTTATTACAATGGTATATTTTATATTGCTTTTTAATATTTTAAAAATGAAGATGTATTTAAAATTTATTCATTAAATTTCTTTGATAATAGTATATAGCAAAAATTATTATTTAAATTCTATTATGTAAATAGAGTTTAAATAATAAAATATAAAAAAATAATCTAACACAAAGGGGAGAGAATTTATGAGCTTAATGGTTTTTGCACCAGTAGGAGCAAGCTTAGCGTTGATTTTTGCTGCGTTCTACACCTACACAATATTTAAAGTTGATGAAGGGACAGACAGGATGAAGTATATTGCTGAAAGCATAAGAAAAGGAGCTAATGCATTTTTAAAGCGCCAATATAAAGGTGTTGGAATATTTTTTATAATTATGTTTATTATTTTATTTATATTAGCTCAATTTAATTTTGTGAGTATTTTTATGCCATTTGCTTTTTTAACGGGAGGAATTTTTTCAGGTTTAAGTGGATATTTAGGAATGAAAATTGCTACAAATTCTAATAGTAGAACTGCAAATGCATGTACTAAGAGCTTAAACAGCGGTTTAAGAGTAGCTTTCTCAAGTGGAACAGTTATGGGACTGGTTGTTGTAGGACTAGCTTTAACAGATTTAAGTATTTGGTATTTTATTTTAAATTGGTATTATGGAGCAATGCCTATAGATGAAAGAATTACAATAATAACAACTACTATGGTTACCTTTAGTATGGGTGCATCATCTATGGCTCTTTTTGCAAGAGTTGGTGGTGGTATATTTACTAAAGCGGCTGATGTAGGTGCTGACTTAGTTGGAAAGGTTGAAATTGGTATTCCAGAAGATGATCCAAGAAATCCAGCTGTTATAGCAGATAATGTAGGTGATAATGTAGGTGATGTTGCTGGTATGGGTGCAGATCTTTATGAATCATATGTAGGTTCAATTTTATCTTCTTGTGCATTAGCAGTAGCTGCAGGTCTTTCAGTAAATGGTGCTGCAATTCCTATAATTATTGCTTCTATTGGAGTAATGGCTTCAATAGTTGGTAGTTTTTTTGTTAAATCTAAAGAGGATGTTTCACAGAAAGCATTATTAAGTGCTTTAAGAAGAGGAACATATTTTTCTGCAATTGTTATTGCTATAGCATCTTATTTTGTAGTAAATAATATTTTAGGTAGAGAAAATATTGGAGTTTATTTCTCGATTTTATGTGGACTTGTTGCTGGATTGTTAATTGGATTTTTTACTGAATATTATACTAGTGATAATTATAAGCCAACTCAGAGTATTGCTCAGTCATCAGAAACAGGACCTGCAACAGTAATAATTACTGGTTTATCAGTAGGAATGAAATCTACTGCAGCACCTGTAATTATTATAGGATGTTCTATATTAATTAGTTTTGTTGCTTCAGATGGATTTAACAATTTCAATATGGGGCTTTTTGGTATAGCAATATCTTCAGTTGGTATGCTATCTACTTTAGGTATAACTTTAGCTACTGATGCTTATGGACCAGTTGCTGATAATGCTGGCGGTATAGCAGAAATGGCAGGATTACCTTCAGAAGTAAGAGAGAGAACTGATGCATTAGATTCATTAGGTAATACAACAGCTGCAACTGGAAAGGGATTTGCAATTGGATCAGCTGCATTAACAGCATTAGCATTTATAGCAGCATATAAAAATTCAATTGAACAAATGGCAACAACTAATAATATAGCATTTAATTTTGATTTATCAATATTAAATCCTCAAGTTTTAATTGGTGCCTTTATCGGAGCTATGGTCACTTTTGCATTTTCATCTTGTACTATGAGTGCAGTTGGAAGAGCTGCTAGTAAAATAGTTGTTGAAGTAAGAAGACAATTTAAGGAAATAAAAGGTTTAATGGATGGAAAGGCAGAACCAGATTATGCTTCTTGTGTTGATATTTGTACAAAATCTTCACAAAAAGAATTACTTGTAATTGCATTAATAGCAATTATAAGTCCATTAGTTGTAGGAATAATTTTAGGTCCAAATGGTGTTGCAGGCTTACTTGCAGGAGCAACAATAAGTGGATTTGTTTTAGCTGTTATGATGTCAAACTCTGGTGGAGCTTGGGATAATGCTAAAAAACATATTGAAGCAGGTAATTTTGGAGGTAAAGGCTCAGAGTGTCACAAAAGTGCTGTTGTTGGAGATACTGTAGGTGATCCATTTAAAGATACTTCAGGACCAGCTATCAATATATTAATTAAATTAATGTCTATAGTTTCAATAGTATTTGGCATGGTAATATTAACTTTCCATATTTTCTAAATTGCGAAAACATTTAGAATTAAGAAATTAAGTTTTGAACTAGGCGAAGTCCTGTTCAAAACTTAATTTTTTTATTAAAATATTATCTTAAATTAATAATGTACATCTATAAAATGAAACTTTATATTACTATTACTCCATCCTAAATCATAAGGTACGAGCATTCTATCGGTATTATGGCAAGTTACTAATGGATAACCTTTAGAATCTAAACCAGTAACGGTAGAAACGTGAGTTATTCTTCCTTTCTTTTCATAAGCTACAATATCTCCTGGTCTAAGATTAAATGCATCTTTATAGGTATCACAATAATAGCCTTTTGCTATATAGGTACCACGTCCGCTATTTATCAAATAATTTTTAAATCCTTGAGCATTAATCCATGCACTTGTAGCACTTTTATTACAATAATTCCAAACATTATTCTTTTTAAAGCCGCCACCTTCAAACATAATTTGAGAGGCGAAATTAGCACAATCACCACCATCTGGATTAAAATTTTTATATTCTTTATTATATTTAAATAAATGCTCCTCATTATCACTAATACCACAATATTCATGAGCATAGTCAATTGCTCTTTGAGTTCTTTCGTCTATTGTGAAATCAGGCTTTTTATGAGAAAGAATAGTACTTTTTATTTCAGTGCATTCTATATTATTAAGATCCAGAGAATCAGCTAAAGGATCAGTATACCATTCTTTTATAATTATATATTTATCATTATCTTTTTTTAGATTTATATAATGACAAGTTCCAAGTTTAAAGTAATTTTCGATATTAGGTTCATCTTCATAGCTATAACAAAATTTTGTGCAAGCATAACAAATTACATTATATACATCTTTTTCAATCTCTTTTACCTTTGAAACTTTAATTATAGAGTTTATTTTTGTAAATGAAACACATTGTTTTTCACACCAATTAGTAAAATATTTTGTTTTAGTAACTTCATTTTCATAAGCCCATTTTCCAACATTCTTATCTAAATCATAAAATACTTTTAAACCTTCACAATCTCTAGTTAATATTGCTGAATTTCTATTTAAAAATATATTTTCTACTAAAGGTTGGAATTGTTGTTTTAATTCATCATTAGTATCAGTATCATTAGAAACATCAGTAATTTCTTGTTGTATATTATGTTCAGAAGATTCTAATGCATTTACTGTTAAATAGTTTAAAGTGGATAGAATTAAAATAAATGAAGTTATTTTATATAAAAATCGGTTCTTTTTTGGTAATAAGTTATTCATTTTCATTACTCCTTATTTATCATTGGTTATTTTAATAAATTAATTTATAATAAAGTCTTATTATAGTTTGTGCTATATATTAAATTTTATATATAAATAAATATTAGAAATTATCAAATAACAAATTATTTTCATAGGATAAATATATAATATGAAAAACTGGAGATTATATGTCAGAGAAAGAGTTAAATAATATTTATGAAAATGGATTTAATTTAGAATTTGATAATCAAAGTAAAATTGTATTAATTTCAGATGTGCATAGAGGTGATGGGACATATTCAGACTCTCTTTTACCCAATAGAAATATATATATAACAGCATTGAAATATTACTTGAAAAATGATTATACTTATATAGAAGTGGGTGATGGTGATGAATTGTGGAAAAATAAAAACTTTAATGAAATAGCTTATTTTTATGATGATATATATAAAATATTTAATAAATTTAGCAAGAAAAAAAATATTTATTGTATTTATGGAAACCATGATTTTGTTAAAAAGCAACAAAATTTTAAGCAAAATCAAGAAAAAGCTTTAAGGAAAATAGGCGCAGATTATGGAGATGAATTTATAAAATTTATAAATAATAATGAGTATTATTCAGGAATAAATTTAATGTATAAGCCTCTTAAGGAAAAGATATTAGTTACTCATGGACATCAAATAGATTTTTGGAACAATGAAATGTGGAGGGTAAATGAATTTTTAGTAAGATATATATGGCGTTTTTTAAATGGTGTTGCTGGTTTTAAGGATCCAACTAGATCAGCAAAGAGTAAAACGAAGCGAAGTAGAGTAGATATTAAGTTGCAAAACTGGGCTAGAGATAATTGTACAATGATTATTTGTGGACATACACATAATAGTAGATTCCCAGATTTATATGATCCTCCATACTTTAATGATGGTTGTTGTGTTTATCCAGCAGCTATTACAGCTATAGAAATAGAAAAAGGAAAAATAGAATTAGTAAAGTGGGTAATTGATGCACAAGATACTGGTTCACTTTGGGTAACTAGAAAGATTATTGCAGGGCCTGTAGAAGTTTCTGCATATTTACAATATGCTAAGGAAGAAAGGTTAAGAAGAAATAAATAATATATTATTTTGATATAAATATAAAATTAAATTATAATATAAATAAAACTAGAGAGGAGAAAATGATGAGTGATTTAGTAGGAAAAGTTGCACTAGTTACTGGTGCTTCACGTGGAATTGGAAAGGCAATAGCAAAAGAACTTGCAAAAAATGGAGCAAGTGTTATTATAAATTATTCTAAAGATGATGAAGGGGCTAACTCAACATTAATGGAGATAGAGGAGTTAGGAGGTTATGCTAAAGTAATTAAAAAAAATATAGCAAATAAGGATAACTGCCAAGAGCTTATAAAAGAAGTTATTGATACTTTTGGGAAAATTGATATATTAATTAATAATGCAGCAAAATCTGAAATTGGATTATTTATAGATGCTAATGATGATAGTTTTGAAAGTCTTATAAATACCAATCTTCTAGCTCCTATGTATTTATCAAAATATGCGTTAAATTATATGATATCAAAAGGAAGCGGTAATATAATTAATATTTCATCTATTTGGGGTGAAGCAGGAGCTTCTTGTGAAGTAATATATTCAACTACAAAAGGTGGATTAAACCTATTTACAAAATCACTTTCTAAAGAGGTTGCGCCTTTTGGAATAAGAGTGAACTCAATAGCACCAGGTGTTATAAATACAGAAATGAATAGTTTTTTAAGTGAAGAAGAAAAAGAACAATTAGTTGATGAAATACCTATGAATAGATTTGGAGATGTAAATGAAATTGCAAAAGCAGTTATTTTTCTATGTAAAGATGATTGCAAGTATTTAACAGGACAAATTATTAGAGTTGATGGCGGCTTTTTATAATATATAGCTAAAGTAAAAGTGGTGATTAAATGATAAAGATAAAGATAGATAAAAATAGAGCAAATGAGCCAATATTTAAGCTTGGATTTAAAGAGTTAGATGAAAAAGAAAGTAGATTTCTAAAAAGAGCCTTAATGGATGGAAAAGAAATAAAAGGCACATATAGATATGAAATTCCATTAAAATATTTTCTACCAATTATTAAAAATTTAGATAAGAATAACATAAAGTTAGATAGATATAGTAAATTAGCATATTTAGAGTTTTCAGATGATTTCGATGAAAATTATTATTATATTTTAGAAGCAAATGCAAAGTTTATGAGAAAGTGGAGAGAAGAAGGTTGTCCTAATATATTTAAAGTAGAGATAGATAGAGAAACATTAGATGTTAAAAAAGAAATAATCTTCAAAAAAATAGATCGTGTCTATATTTAAATAAAAATTTAAGGGTTTGTTTTAATAAATTGTATTATTATGTGAGTTAGTTATTTATTAAACTACTATATAAATTAAAATTTGTTAGGTGGTTAATTTTAAAAGGATGTCCATTAGACATCCTTTATATTATACCTATTTTTATATTGTTTTTTGGCTTCACATGATGAAAAATATTATTCAAAGTCGTCAAATAATATTAGGTCTTGTTTCTTTAGTGAAAATTTGAATATAACACTATTTTCACCATTATTTAATGAAAAATCACTATTGTGAAGTGTTAAGATTCTCTTTACTGTAGCTAATCCAAGACCATAACTATTTTTGGTTCTATCACCAGATTTATCAAGTCTATAGAATTTTGCAAAAACATTATCAAGTTCTTTAGTAGGAATAGTAATTCCTTTATTTTCAATTGAAATTGAATACATTGTTTCACTTTCAACAACAGATATAATAATTTCATTTCCTCTAGGAGTATATTTTATTGCATTAGATAACAGATTCTGAACAACTCTTTCTAATGTCATAATATCGCCTTCTACATATGCATATTCAGGCAAATTAAAGATAACTTTTAGTTCTTTGTTTTGTAACTCTAATGAAAATCTTTTTACCATACCTTGAAGTAGTCTTACTATGTTAAATGATTCTAAGTTTAGATTAATAGTATCCGATTCAAGTTTTGATAAGTCAAGCATATTTGTTAATAGAAGATTCATTTTAGTTGCCTCATCTATTATTGTTTCAAGATAGACTTCTGCATCTTTACCAGAAACAATTCCGTCTTTTAACCCTTCTGCATAACCACTAATTATTCCAAGTGGTGTTTTTAAATCATGACTGACACTAGAAACAAAGTCTTTTCTCATATTTTCAAGATTTCTTTCTTTTTCAATATCTCTTTCTAATTGATTATTCTTTTCTTGTAATGTTTGCAGTGAATTTTCAAGATTTGATGATAAGAAGTTAAGTGTGCTAGCCAAGTTTCCGATTTCATCATCAGAACTTACTTCACATTTAGCATCAAAATCAAGAGTAGACATTCTTTTAGCAACATTATTTAAATCAATAAGAGGTTTGCTTATCAATTTTGAATATATTTTAGATAAGAAAATAGCTAAAATCAAAAATCCTATAAATAAATAAAGATAAAAACTGCGAATCACACTTGATGCTTCTTTTATTGGTTGAACAGATGATACTGCAATAAGTATAGAGTCATTTTCACTTTGAAGAGACATTGATGATACTATACCTATCTTTTTATAAGAGCTATATTTATTGGTAAAAATAGTACTTTTAATTTTATTAGTTGATAAAACTTCATTAATTAACTCATTATCAGATAATAGCTCAGAACAAAAGTCTGTAAGTGATTTCATATCTTCAATATTATTTTTATCAAAATATGATAAATATTCAATAGTACCATCTAAAGAAAATATGGCAATACGTGAATTGTTTTTTTCTTCATAGTTTAATAAAGCATTACTTAAATTATTTGTATTAAAATTTTGATAAGAATACAAAGTTTTAATTCGTTTAACATCTAATATCAATGATTCAGTCTTTTTGGACAAATAAAATTCTTCAAAAAACATATTTTGAAATAGAAAGGTAAGTAAAAATACCATTGATATAAGACCAAAAGTTATTAATGTTATTCTTTTTGAAATACTATTTTTCATTTTGAACTTCAAATTTATACCCACTTCCTCTAACAGTTACAATATAATTAGACTTTTCTCCAAGCTTTTCACGTAATCTCTTAATATTTGTATCTACAGTTCGTAAATCACCATAGTAATCTATTCCCCAAACATTATCTAGTATTACATCTCTACTTAAAGCTATTCCCATATTATCAGATAAGTAAACTAAAAGTTCAAACTCCTTTGGAGAAAGTGTTAATGGTTCATTATTAATTTTTACTTCGTGAGCTAATTTATTTATAGTTAAGCCATTGTAGTTTTGAGAAGGATTAAAGTCATCTTCATCAGAAACTGTTCTTTTTAATAAAGCTTTAATTTTGGCAATTAATATCTTAGGAGAGAAAGGTTTTGTTACATAATCATCAGCACCCATCTCATATCCAAATAGCTTATCCTCTTCTTGACCTTTAGCAGTTAATAAAATTATTGGAAGATTAGATACTGTTCTGATAGTTTCTAATACTGTTATTCCATCAATTTTTGGCATCATTATATCTAAAAGTATAAGATCAACTTTATTGTTTTTAAAAACAAATAATCCTTCATCACCATCAGAAGCTTCTAAAACATTAAAACCTTCTGCCTTTAGATAATCTCTTAAAAGAAATCTTATTTTTAATTCATCTTCTATTATTAATATTGTTTTGTTCATAATGCCTCCTTTAAAAGTAGTTTGTTACATAAAAAATAATTTGTTACATAAATTATAAAACATTATTATCTAATTATAAACTATGATATAGAATAATTCATAGTAATTAATATAAAAATTATATTATAAGGGATAAAATGGATTACAGAATATTATGTGTTGTAATTATATATCAAACATATTATATTATAATTCTAGATAGAATTATATAGGTGGGGGAAGGTAGACGCGATGGTAAAAATAAATTTTGATGTAAAAAAGCATAAATTAGAAAATGGTTTAGAAGTGATAACAATAAAGAAAGATACCCAAATCTCATCAATTAACATAGGTGTAAAGGTTGGGGCTTTAAATGAGAGTTTAAATGAAAAGGGAATTTCTCATTATATAGAACATATGTTGTTTAAAGGAACTGAAAACAGAACCTTTCAAAAGTTAAATGATGATTTAGAAGCCTTAGGTGGAGAGTATAATGCGTATACGGATTTCTCTCAAACGGTTTATTCTATAAGCTGCTTAGAAGAGGAATTAAAAAGTGCTATAGAAATATTAAGTGATATGTTAATTTGCTCTAAGTTTCCAGAGGAAGAAATTGAAAAAGAGAGAGGCGTAATATTAGCAGAAATAAGATCAAGTAAAGATAGTGTAGAAGATTTTAGTTTCAAAAAAATAAATGAAGTAGCATTTAAGAATAGTTCATTAAGGTATGATGTTGCTGGATTGGATGAAAATGTAAAAAGTTTTACTAAAAAAGAACTTTATGAGTATTATAAAAAGTATTATATTCCTAATAATTCATTGATAACTATGGTATCCTCATTATCTCATGAAGAGGCTTTTGAAGAAATATCAAAGCATTTTAGTAAATGGGAACCAAAGGAAAGGATTGAATTAGTAGTTAAAGATGAAAAAAATAGAAATATAAAAAAGGTAACTACTAAAGAAAATATAGAATTGTGTACAATAATTTATTTATTTACATTTTATGATTTAGATAAGAACTATGAGTTGCCATTAAGAATATTAAATCACAGATTAGGAGAAAGTGCTAATTCCTTATTATTTAGAGAAGTAAGAGAAAATAGAGGATTAGCATATGATATATACTCTCATTTAGATATTACTGAAAATGTAAGAACTTTATATGTATATACAGCTGTTGATGAAGAAGATATTGATGATGCTGCTAATGCAATTGAAGAAATTTTTAAGGATATTAAGTTTAGAAATATAATAATTGGAGAGAATGATTTAAATGTAATGAAGAAAGTTCATAAAACTGCAGTTATATCTACATTAGAAGATTCAGTTGAGTTATGTAGTTATATATTAAGTCAAAGCTTAGAAGGTGAAGATATATTTGAATTTTTAAAAGATATGGATAGATTAAATACAATAACTGCTGATGAAATATATGAAGTAGCAAATAAAGTTTTAAATGATCCTACTATTCATATATTAAAATCTTCATAAGGTGGCAATAATTATGAATATAATAACTAAAATTGAATTAGGCAAAAGAAATAAAGAAAGAGTAAATATTTATATTGATGATGAATATGCTTTTTCTATAAGTGCAGAATTAGTTTATAAGGAAAACTTAAAAGTTAAAGATCAAATTAATGTTGAAAGTTTGAAAAAACTAGCAGATGAAGACAATTATATAAAGTGTAAAAATTCAGCTCTCAGAGTAATTGAAAGAACTTATAAAAGTGAAAAGGAGTTAAGAGATAAGTTAGCATTAAAAGGATATGAAGACCATATAATTAAACGAACAATAAATTTTTTGAGAGAGTATAATTTATTAAATGACACCAATTATGCAAAGATGTATGTAAAAGACAGGTCTAGAAATCAAGGAAAAAAGAAGATTAAATATACACTTATGCAAAAGGGAATAGATGAGAATATAATTGAAGAAGAACTAGAAAAACTAGATAAAGATGAAATAAGAGAAGTTGTACATGAGATGGCATTAAAAAAATACAAGATTTTATCTAAAAGAGAAAGTGATGAATATAAATTATCACAGAAATTGTATAGATTTTTAATGGGGAAGGGGTATGATTATGATTTGATTAAGGATGTTGTTAAATCTATAGTCAAATCAGAAGATTTAGAATAAAGGGGAAATCTTAATGAATGAAATACTCTCTTATACTATATGTTTATTTGTAATAATATTAGGTATTACTAGTAGTGTCAAAAATACACTTAAAAGACGAACGGTAAGTTTTTCATTAGAAAGGGTTCTTTATTACTTTTCTATATTGATAAGTATTTTGTTAATAGCTTTAAAAATAGATTTAATACTGGAAAGTATTACAAGAATAACTACGGTAAATTTTAATTTAAGTGGAATATATAATGATATCTGTAAAATTGCATTACTTGTAGTTTTATTCTTTTTGATTCAAGTTATTTTATATAAGGTTTTAAAGTCAATTTTAATTCCTGTGTTTTTTAATATAAATAGACAAAATAGTATTCTCTTAGTTGGATTATCATCTATTTTAGGAGCTATAAAGAGCATTATATTTTTATCAATTATTTTTGTAGGGATAATTACCTATAATAATACAATAGGAATATATAATACATTAGACATCTTTAATGAAAATAAAATATATACTGAATTATCAGATATATTAGAAAGAAAGACTGGTGAACTTACAGAAGAAATAGTTAAGAATTTTCTTCCAACTAGTAATATAATAATATATTATAATGGAGTAACATTAGAAGAGGGTGTTCTGTCTAATAATGAAATTGATGCTATGGCAATAGAGTTAACTGAAAATGCTACTACTGATATGGATAAAGCACGAATATTATATTCATGGATAGGTAGTAATTTGAAGTATGATTATGATAGAGCAGAAAAAGCATTGAATAATGAAAAAGTAGAGGATAGTGGGGCCATAACAGCCTTTAAAAAAAGAAGTGGAATTTGCTTTGATTATTCATGTCTTTATGTAGCTATGGCAAGAGCAGTAAACTTAAATGTTAGATTGTTAACAGGAAATGCATATGATGGTTCTCAGTATGGACCTCATGCATGGAATGAAGTATATATAAGTGAAATAGAAGAATGGATACCGGTTGATACTACATTCTATATGGCTGGTAATTATTTTAATAATGATGATTTTTATGAGGATCATATTATTGATAGTATTGCAGGAGAATGGTAAAAGAAAAGCGCTTTTATAGCGCTTTTTTATTTTTAGACATTATTAAATTTATTGCTTTTTCACAATCTTTATCTGAAGCATCTAGAGCCCATGCTCTATTAAAGTAAATTAACGCTTTATTAGTATTTTCTAGCATTGCATAGCAATATGCTAAATTGAAATAGTATTTACTTTCTTTTTGTATGCATAATGCTTTTTTTAACATATCAATAGCGGAATTAAAATCTTTAAGTTTTATATAACATACACCAGCGTTATAATAAGCACAACTTTCATTTTCACCAGCTTCAATTGACTCTATGTAATTTGCAATTGCTTTGGAATAATCTTTATTATTATAATATTTATTTCCTTCATTAAAGTAGCTCATAATACCCTCCTAAGTATTTACTCCGATATTTTAATTATTGTCTATAAAATATAATATTATTCATAAAAAAGTAATATGTTAGTTGAATTACAGATTTAGTAAAGAAGTTAAAAATGTGGTATAATTGTTTTGTATAATAAAATTTGGGAAGAGTGGTAAAAATGAAATATTTTAAATTAGGAATAGACGTAGGTTCAACAACAATAAAAGTCGTAGTTTTAAATTATTATAATAAAGTAATATATAGTGATTACAAAAGACACTTTTCAGATATAAAAACGACATTAAAAGAATCATTAAAACAGTGTATTGAAGAACTAGGTAATGTTAATTTAAAGGTAACAGTTACAGGATCAGGAGGGATTGCAGCAGCAGAATGGTTAAAGGCTGATTTTCAACAAGAAGTTATATCATGTACAAGAGCCGTTGAGGAGTTTCTACATAAAACTGATGTTGTAATTGAACTTGGTGGCGAGGATGCCAAAATAACATACTTAAAAGATGGAGTAGATCAAAGAATGAATGGAACTTGTGCAGGTGGTACAGGTGCATTTATTGATCAAATGGCAATATTATTAAATACAGATGCAAAGGGATTAAATGAATTATCTAAGGACGCAACTATTATTTATCCAATAGCATCAAGATGTGGTGTATTTGCAAAAACAGATGTCCAACCACTTATTAATGAAGGAGCAAAAAGAAGTGATATTGCGGCCTCTATTTTTCAAGCTGTTGTAAATCAAACTATAAGCGGACTAGCTTGTGGAAAACCAATCCGTGGAAATGTAGCTTTTTTAGGCGGGCCATTACACTTCCTTGATGGATTAACAAAAAGATTCATAGAAACTTTGAATTTAAAAGAAGGAGAGTATATTATACCTAAAAATTCAGAGTTATATGTTGCTATTGGAGCAGCAATACTATCAGAAAATAAAGAAACTATAACCTTAGCTAAGTTAATAGATAATTTAGATAAAGTTAATTATAAAGAGATAACAAAGAATAATTTATTACCATTATTTAATGATGAAGAAGAATATTTAGAATTTTTAAATAGACATTCAGCTAATAGCGCTAAAAGAGGTGAAATATCTAATTATTCAGGAAATATATTTATAGGAATAGATGCTGGTTCTACAACTACTAAATTGTCAGTAATAGGTGAAGATAATGAATTATTATATTCTAGTTACAACAATAATGAGGGTAGTCCATTAAATAAAACAATTGACATATTAAAAGATTTATATAAAAAACTTAACAAGAATATAACTATAGCAAAGGCTACAGTAACTGGGTATGGAGAAGGATTAATAAAAGCTGCTTTAGGAGTAGATATAGGAGAAATAGAAACAGTTTGTCACTTTAAAGGTGCAAAATCATTTATGCCTAATGTAGATTTTATTTTAGATATTGGCGGACAAGATATGAAAGCTTTGATGATCAAGGATGGTGTAATAAATAATATATTATTAAATGAGGCTTGCTCATCAGGATGCGGTTCATTTATAGAAGGATTTAGTAAGTCATTAAATATTTCAATAGATGAATTTGCAAAGCTTTCAGTTAAAGCTAAAAATCCAGTTGACTTAGGATCTAGATGTACAGTATTCATGAACTCTAAAGTAAAGCAAGTTCAAAAAGAAGGGGCAAGTGTTGGAGATATTTCAGCTGGCCTATGTTATTCAGTTATAAAAAATGCACTATATAAAGTTATAAAAATTAGAAATTTTGATGAATTGGGTAAGAATATAATTGTACAGGGTGGAACATTCTATAATGATGGTGTGTTAAGAAGCTTTGAAAAGTTAACAGGAGCTAATGTTATAAGGCCTGATATAGCAGGATTAATGGGAGCTTATGGAGCTGCATTAATAAGTAAGGAAAATTATAAAAAAGGCCAAGTATCCACTTTAATAAGTGAGGATAAGTTAGAAAAATTTGAGTTTAAAACTAGTTGTTCTAGATGTGGAGGATGTGGAAATAATTGCTTATTAACTATTAATAAATTTGATAATGGTGAAAGATATATTACTGGAAATAGGTGTGAAAGACCATTAGGTAATAGCGGTAAAAAATTAGAAGTTCCTAATTTATATAAATATAAGTTATCAAGAGTATTTAATTACAAACCATTATCAAAGGAAGAAGCAACAAGAGGTGAAATTGGTATACCAAGAGCTTTAAATATTTATGAAAATTATCCATTTTGGTTTACTCTTTTAACAGAACTAAAGTTCAGAGTTATAATTTCTCCAGTCTCAAGTAAGAAACTATTTAATTTAGGAATAGAGACAATACCATCGGAATCAGTGTGCTATCCAGCAAAGCTAAGTCATGGTCATATAATGTCATTGATAAATAGTGGAATAAAGACTATATTTTATCCTTCCATACCTTATGAATATAAAGAGGATAAGAAAGCAAATAATCATTATAATTGTCCTGTTGTTACATCTTATCCTGAAGTTATAAAGAATAATATAGATGAACTGAAAGTGAAAGGTATAAAGTATATTTCACCATTTCTATCTCTTGATAATAAGGAAAAGTTATATAAGAGAATTTATGATATATTTAAAGATTACAATATAACTATGAAAGAAGCTAAAAGAGCTGTAGATGCTGCATTTGATGAAAGAGAAAATGTAATAAATGATATAAGAAAAAAAGGTGAAGAAACATTAAAATATATTGAAGAAAATAATATGAAGGGAATAGTTTTAAGTGGAAGACCTTATCATATAGATGAAGAAATAAATCATGGTTTAACAGATATAATAACTTCATCTAATATGGCTGTATTTACTGAAGATAGTATAGCACATTTAGGCGATTTAGAGCGACCTATTAGAGTTGTAGACCAGTGGATGTATCATACTAGACTTTATAGAGCAGCAGCTTTTGTTAAGGAGCGAAAAGATTTAGAATTAGTACAACTTACTTCTTTTGGATGTGGATTAGATGCTGTAACAAGTGATCAGGTTTCAGAGATATTAGCATCAAAAAGTAAGATGTATACATTAATAAAAATAGATGAGGGAAGTAATTTAGGTGCAGTAAGAATTAGAATTAGGTCATTAAAAGCTGCCATGGAAGAAAGAGAAAAAAATAAAATAGAACTTAAGACTGTTGATAATAAATATAGTAAAGTTTTATTTACAAAAGAAATGAAAAAAGATTGGACAATTCTTGCACCGCAAATGTCTCCAATGCACTTTCAATTTATAGAAAAAGCTGCTAGGGAAGAAGGATACAATCTTGAGGTATTACCTGCAAATGATAAAGAAGCTATAGAAGAAGGAGTAAAGTATGTTAATAATGATGCATGTTATCCATCTATTTTAGTAATAGGACAAATGATAAATGCATTAAAATCTGGAAAGTATGATCCTAAAAAAACTGCTGTAATAATAACTCAGACAGGCGGTGGATGTAGAGCAACTAATTATATAGGTTTTTTAAAGAAGGGATTAAGAGAAGCAGGCTTTGAATATGTGCCTATAATATCATTAAATGTAATTGGAATGGAAAAACAACCAGGGTTTAGCATAAGTTATTCTTTTATTAAAAAGCTTATTATGGGAATTATATATGGAGATTTATTTATGAGGGTACTTTATAGAGTAAGACCTTACGAAAAAATTCCAGGATCTGCAAATAAGTTATATGAATTTTGGAGAGACAAGGCACTTGAAAATGTTTCTAATGGAAATAAAAAGGAAATGAATAAAAATATAAAAAATATAATAGAAGTATTTGATAAATTAGAAATAAATGATATTAAAAAACCTAAGGTTGGAATTGTTGGAGAAATACTTGTTAAATATCACCCAACGGCAAATAATAATATTGTTAATGTTTTAGAGAGTGAAGGAGCAGAGGTTGTAGTTCCTGAATTATTAGATTTCTTTTTATATTGTTGTTATAACTCTGAATTTAAAAGTAAATATCTATCTAAAAGCAAATTTGTTAAAACAGCATGTAATATAGCTATTACTTATATTGAGGCATTTAGAAAAGTTGTAATAACTGAATTACAAAAAAGTGAAAGATTTGGATATCCAACTTCAATAAGTCATCTTGCTGAAAAGGCATCAAAAGTAGTTTCATTAGGTAATCAAACTGGTGAAGGTTGGTTGTTAACTGGAGAAATGATTGAGTTAATTGAAAGTGATGTAAATAACATAGTATGCCTTCAGCCATTTGCATGTTTGCCTAACCATGTTACAGGAAAAGGTATGATAAAAGCATTAAAAGCTAAGTATCCTTTTGCAAATATTGTAGCAATAGATTATGACCCAGGAGCATCAGAGGTTAATCAATTAAATAGAATTAAATTAATGATGTCAGTTGCATTTAAAAATATGAATGTAACACAAACAGAATATAAATCTAATAAAGAAATAAAAATAGATATGAACAATTTGACAACTAACAATATGTAGAATAAAAATCATTAAAAATAAAGAGAAATAAAAAAAACGACATTTTTTTATTTTTCTCTTTATTTTTTTACGTGTCTTTACTATAATGTATTTATGTTTTAATATGTTAAATTTGTAGCAGGAGAGATAGTATGAATGATAATAATCCATATATATTAGTTTTAGGGGCATCAATAGTTGATATTTTTGGCTTTTGTGGAAGAAGTTATGCACAAAGAGATTCAATTCCAGGGCATATAAAAATATCTTTTGGGGGCGTTTGTAGAAATATTGCTGAAAATCTAGCGAGAGTTGGAGTAAATACACAGTTTATTTCTACTTTAGGAGACGATGAAAATGGTAAGAGTATTTTAGAACACTCTAGAAAACTTGGGTATAATATGGAGAATTCTCTTTTTTTAGAAGGGGAAAGCACTCCTACATATCTAGCAATATTAAACCATCAAGGTGAGATGGAATCTGCAGTTGTTGATATGGAAAGTTTAAATAAGATGGATGAAGCATTTGTAGATGGAAAACATGAAGTTTTTGAAAATGCTGAATATACAATTGTTGATTCAGATAATCCAATTTTATTAGAGTACATATTAAAAAAATACCAAGGGAAGAGTAAATTTATCTTAGATCCTGTATCTGCAAAGAAAGCGAAAAAAATTCGTCATTTAGTGAAATATTTCCATACTATAAAGCCAAATAGATTTGAAACAGAAGCGTTATGTGGCTTTAAAATCGAAACTAATGATGATTTAAGAAAAGCAGGTAGATTTTTTATAGAACAAGGTGTAAAAAATGTATTTATTAGTTTAGATGCAGATGGAATATATTATATAACTAGCGAAGGTGAAGAGGGAACATTAGCTTGTTGTGAGCCAATAGATGTAAAAAATGTAACTGGAGCTGGAGATTCATTTGTAGCTGGAATAGGATATGGATATATGAATAACTTAAATATTAAAGATACACTTAAGTATTCAGTTGCCATGTCAATAATAACAATTACTCATGAGGAAACAATAAATCCAAAGATGAGTCATGAATTAGTTGAAGATTTAGTTAATAGGACAAAGTGGAGAGAAAATTAGAAATATAATAGGACTTATTAGATATCATTAAATGTTTAAAAACTAATATGATATTTGATAAGTCTTATTTTTTATATACAATTACCTTAAAATGTAAAAAATGATATAATTATTTTATACCTATAATTGGAAATTGAGATAAAGTATTAGAGGGTAAAAGATATGAATGAAAATAGAAAGTTTATTGAGGTAAAAGGTATAGTTCAAGGTGTTGGTTTTAGACCATTTGTTTATAATTTAGCAAAATTAAATAATTTAGCTGGTTGGGTAAATAATACAAATCAAGGTGTAATAATAGATATTGAAGGTAATGAAAATTCTATTAATAAATTTATAGATGAGTTAAAGAATAATCCACCAGCTTTATCAAAAATTAATTCAATTAATATAAGTGATAAAGAAGTTATAAATTATAAGAATTTTTTTATAAAAGAAAGCAATGCAGATTTAAGACCAACAACATATATTTCACCAGATTATTCAATATGTTCACAATGTAAGAAGGAAATAATTGATAAAGATGATAGAAGATATAGATATCCTTTTACTAATTGTACAAATTGTGGACCGAGATTTTCAATAATAAAGTCATTACCTTATGATAGAATTTCTACTACGATGAATGATTTTGAAATGTGCGATAAATGTAAAGAAGAATATATGAATCCATCTAATAGACGATTTCATGCACAACCAAATGCATGTCCTGAATGTGGACCAAGAGTATATATTACAGATAAAAATAATAAGGAAATAAAGGTTACTGATCCTTTCAATGAAGTAATAAGGTTATTAAAACAAGGAAATATATTTGCTATTAAAGGAATTGGTGGTTTTAATTTAGTTTGCAATAGCAAAAGTAAAGAAACAATCCAAAGATTAAGAGAAAGAAAACATAGACCTAATAAACCATTAGCAGTAATGATAAAGGATATAGAAACTGTAAAAAAGTATTGTATTTTAAGTAAATATGAAGAAGAGCTATTAAAAAGTAATAAAAGACCTATTGTACTTTTAGATAAAAAAGATAAATATGTCTTGGCAGAAAATTTATCACCTAATAATAAAAAGATAGGAGTCATGTTACCATATACACCATTACATTATTTGTTATTTGATGATGAATTAGATAGTTTGGTTATGACCAGTGCTAATATTAGTGGAGAGCCTATTATATATAAAAATGATGATGCAGTTAAAAGATTAAATAATATTGTTGACTATTTTTTTATGCACAATAGAGACATTTATATGAGAGTTGATGATTCAGTAAGTAAGATAGTTTTAGATGAAGAGAGAATTATTAGAGCAGGAAGAGGATATTCACCATATACATTAAATATAAATACAGTTTCAGAAATATTGGCATTGGGTTGTGAGCTTAAAAATACAATTTCTTTAAGTAATAAAAATGATATTTTTATCAGTCAATATATAGGCGATTTAAAGAATGTTGAAACAATAAATTTCTTAGAAAAGATAATAGAACATTTTAGTAAATTATATAATGTTATTCCAAGTGTTTTAGTATATGATAAGCATCCAGATTTTGAATATAAAAAAATTAAGTTAGAAAAAATTTTAAATATAAGTGGTGAGATTAAAGTAATAGAGACGCAACATCATCATAGTCATATTGTAAGTTGTATGGCAGAAAATAATATAAGTACAGATGTCATTGGAATTGCATTTGATGGAACTGGATATGGTGAAGATAAAAGTATATGGGGAGGAGAGTTTTTCATATGTAATAAGAGAGAGTTTGAAAGAGTTGGACATTTAGATGAGTTTTATTTACCAGGTGGAGATAAAGCAGTTAAAGAACCATGGAGAATAGGTGTTTCATTAATTTATAAAGCCTTTAAAGGAGAAGCTAAGGAATTTATACCTAAATATTTACAAGATAAAGAATATAACATAATTAGAACTATGATTGATAGAAAAATAAACTCACCAAAGACATCTAGTATGGGGAGATTATTTGATGGTATTTCTGCTATATTAGGCTTTAATGATGAAATTACATTTGAAGGAGAAGCAGCTATTACTCTTGAAAATATAAGTGATGAAAAAAATGATGAAACTTATGAATTTGAAATTAAAAAATATGAAGGGAAATTAATTTTAGATTTTAATAATATTATAAAAGGTATTATTTCTGATATTGATAATAAAGTTAATAATGGCATTATAGCAAGAAAGTTTCACAATACTATAATAAAAAGTACTATTGAAATGGTTTTATATATTAGAGAAGAGACAAATATAAATACTGTAGTAGTTAGTGGAGGGGTTTTTCAAAATGAAATATTATTTAAAGGCGTTGTTAAAGGGTTAGAGGAATATAAATTTAATGTAGTGACACATAAAATAATTCCTTGTAATGATAGTGGAGTAAGTTTAGGACAGTTAATAATTGCAAATGAATTAATAAAAGAAGAATTAAGGGAGGAAAGCCATGTGTATAGCAGTTCCAGCAAGAATTGAGGACATATTAAAAGATGATGCCATTGTAAATTATAATGGAGTTAAAGTAAAAGTAAATACAATGTTTATTGAAAATCCTAAGATAGGAGAATTTGTATTGGTTCATGCAGGATGTGCCATTCAAAAAATTGATGAAAATTATGCAAAGGAAACTTTAGATATATTTAAGGAATTAAGTGATGCTATAGAGGAGTGTAACTTTAATGGACGTATTAAAAGAGTTGAAAAATAATACTATATCTAAAAATTTATTAAAGAAAATAAATGATAAAACTAAATTTAAAATTTCTATAATGGAGGTTTGTGGGACTCATACTAATGTAATATTAAAAAGTGGATTAAAGGATGTTTTAAGTGATAATATTAAGCTTATAAATGGGCCAGGCTGTCCAGTTTGTGTAACACCACAGGGATATGTAGATACTGCTATAGAATTAGCTAAAAGAAGTGATGTAATAATAACTACATTTGGTGATTTAATTAGAGTTCCAGGAAGTGAAAGTAACTTAGCTAAAGAAAAGGCTAAGGGAAGAGATATAAGAGTAGTATACTCACCTTTAGATAGTATAAAAATAGCAAAGGAAAATAGTGATAAAGAGGTTGTATTTTTATCCATTGGATTTGAGACTACTGCACCTATAATAGCTCTTAGTATAAAGTTAGCAAAAGATCAGGGAATAAAAAATTATTCAATATTAAATAGTTTAAAGACAATGCCCAATGCTATGAAAGCTTTAGTTTTAAATCCAGATGTTAAGATAGATGCATTCTTATGTCCAGGCAATGTTGCAACTATAATAGGAGAAAGACCTTTTGTAGAAATATCAAATAAGCACAAAATTCCTATGGTAATTAGTGGATTTGAGGCAAATGATATTTTAGCATCTATATATATGTTAATAGAAATGAAAGAAAATAACCAATATGGACTAGTAAATTTATATAGTAGATTAGTAAAAGAAGAAGGAAATAAAGAAGCTAATAATTTACTAGATAATGTATTTACTTCAGCTGAAAGTGAATGGAGAGGATTAGGAAAAGTTAATAATTCAGGGTTAAAATTAAAAGATGAATATATAAATTTTGATGTGTTATATAAATTTAATATTAGTATTAAAGAAAGTGATGAAAATAATAGATGTTCTTGTGGTGATGTATTAATGGGAATTAAAGATCCAACTGAATGTAAACTATTTGGAAGTGTATGTACTCCATTAAATCCTATTGGTGCATGTATGGTATCTGAAGAGGGAGCTTGTTCAGCATTTTATAAATATAGATAAATTATAGAAATATAAGAGGTGATTTATATGGAGATAATAACTTTATCACATGGTAGTGGAGGTAAGGCAACTAATAAATTAATAGATAATCTTTTTTATAAATATTTTAATAATGAATTTTTATTACAAAAGAATGATTCAAGTGTTTTACCAGTTATAAATGGGAAAATAGCTATGTCTACAGATTCATTTGTAATAAATCCTATATTTTTTGAAGGTGGAGATATAGGGAAATTAGCAGTTTGTGGTACTATAAATGATATATGTATGAGTGGAGCAAAACCTTTATATATATCGGTTGGATTTATAATAGAAGAAGGATTACCTATTAGTGAACTTGAAAAAGTTGTACAATCTATTGCTAAAACGGCTAATGAAGCTGGGGTTGAAATTGTTACTGGTGATACAAAGGTAGTTGAAAAGGGGAGTTGTGATAAAATTTATATTAACACTACTGGAATAGGTATAATTGAAGAAAATAGAGCTTATTTAGGTGGAGATAAAGTAAAAAATGGTGATAAAATAATAATAAGTGGAACATTAGGTGACCATGGTATGTGTGTTATGAATAAAAGAGAAAATTTAGGCTTTGAAACTAGTATTAAAAGTGATTGTTGTTTATTAAATAAATTAATTGAAGATATATTATCTGCTAGTAATAATGTGAAAGTATTAAGAGATCCTACTAGAGGAGGGTTAGCAACCACTTTAAATGAGATTATAGAACATAGTAATATTAGTATGGAAATAGCAGAAGAGTTTATTCCTGTAAAGCCTGAGGTAGACGCTATGTGTGAAATTTTAGGTCTTGATCCATTATTTATTGCTAATGAAGGGAAGGTAGTTGTAATAGTTGATAAAAATGATGCAGATAATGTGTTAAATATAATGAGACAAAATCCAGTAGGAAAGGATTCTGTTTTATTAGGAGAAGCAATAAATGATGGTAAAAATAAGTTGTATTTAAAGACTAAAATTGGTGGAAGAAGAATAATAAATATGCCGGAAGGTGAAATATTAGTGAGAATATGTTGATAATTATCAATGAATAATCTAAGAACATATTAATTAGCAATTGAATAATATAAATATGTAGAGTACTTTAATAAGTACTCTAATTTTATACAAAAGAGTAGGTGCTTAGTATGGATATTGATATTTATCATATTTTATATGGAATAGAGCGTGGAAGATATAGATATATAGGTGAAGGTTCAGCAAGAAAGGTATACGATTTAGATAATGGATGTGTAATAAAAATTGCTAAAAATATCAAAGGTGTAGCACAAAATAAAGCTGAATTTTTAATTTCAGATAATGATAAATCTTCTTTACTTGCAAAAGTTTATTTTATATCCGATGATTATAGATATTTAATTATGAAAAAAGCTAATAATATTAAAAGTGAAAGAGAGCTATTAAATTATTTTAAAATCCAAAATAAAAAAGAATTAAGTAATAATAAACTTATTAGAGAAATTCATGATAGGCATAATTTAGTTTGGGCAGATTTATATAAATTTACAAGTTGGGGAAAGATAAAAAATAGATTAGTATTAATTGATTACGGATATACAAAAAAAGTATATAATGAGTTTTACAAAAAAAAATCTGTATAAATGGAAGCCACAGTATAAAAATTATATTTATATACTGTGGTTTATTTTATAATAATTTGTGTTCTTATTTCAGCTTTAATACATAAATAAGAGCAGTTATAGTAGTTTTTTGGTACTTTGACATTATTATAATCTTCTAGTTTAATCATTAGTTCAATTAGCAGATAGTACATAATATGATTATAAGTATAAATAGTTCTTAATAAGAAGAAGATATAAAATTTATACTTTTATTTAATATAATCGTAAATGAGTATAAGACTAAAAATAAGAACAAATGGAAAACATCTAATAGGATAATAGACAAGGATAAGGAAAGAATATTAATGAGGTGATATTATGGGAAACAAAATGAAAAAGACAAAACATCAACATAAAAATGTAAATCATAATCCACAAGTAGAAAGTGTAAAAGCGTGTTTTGGAGAGCCAAAAGCAAAAACATATGATCCAACTGACTTTAAAATTTAAGTAAGTTATTTGATGAAAATGCAGAAGAATTTAAAGCTGTATTTGATGCAGTTAAAAGTAAATTTAATTATTAGATTATGAGGTAAATAATATGGATAATAATAAAAATAGAATGAAAGATAGACCTAAGTCTAAAAATGAATTAAGAAAAATTGATCCAACTGGAAATTCAGAAGTTGGAATAGAAAATGGAGAGAAAATAGGTGCTCATGCTCATAATAAAAAGAGCTATAAGACGTATGAATGGATGAATGATAAATAAAAAATAAAAACAGAAAAATAGAAACAAAGATTATACTATTAATTCTAAGTATGATCTTTGTTTTTATTTTTTGAAAAGATACTTTATAATGCAAGTTCTTTTTATAAAGAATTTGATATAAGCTAGTAATTAACTTTATAATAATTTATATAAGACAATGTTATAAATTATAAAAAAGGGGAATTATTATGAGATTATTAAAGAATTTACCGGAAATATTTGATAGTTTTTCTGAAGCAAGAAAAAATGGATTTATATCAGCAAAGGAATTAAAGGATAAAAATATACCTTTAGTAGGTACTTTTTGTACATATATGCCACAAGAAATTGCAATGGCAGCTGGAGCGGTTGTAGTTTCTTTATGTTCTACATCAGATGAAACCATTGGAGAAGCTGAAAGGGATTTACCAAGAAATCTTTGTCCTTTAATAAAAAGTAGTTATGGGTTTGCAAAAACTGATAAATGTCCATATTTCTATTTTTCGGATATAATTGTAGGAGAAACTACTTGTGATGGTAAGAAAAAAATGTATGAATATTTAGGAGAATTTAAACCAGTTCACGTAATGCAACTTCCGAACTGCCAAAAAGGAGAGAAAAGCTTTGAGCTTTGGAAAAGTGAAATAGTAAGGTTAAAGGAAAAGTTAGAAGAGTTTTTTGAGGTTAAAATAAGTGAAGATAAAATAAAAGAAGCAATAATTTTAAAAAATATGGAAAGACAAGGGTTAAAAGATTTTTATTCTTTAGGTAAGCTTAACCCACCTGCACTTTCAGGAACTGATATTTTAAAGGTTGTATATGGTGCAACATTTAAGTTTGATAAGGAACAGTGTATAGAAGAGGTAAGAAGTATAACTGAAAAAGTAAAAAGGGAATATGAAGAAGGAAAGAGATTAGACTCTAAACCTAGAATTTTAATAACTGGTTGTCCAATAGGTGGTGCAACAGAAAAAGTAGTAAAAGCTATAGAAGATAATGGGGCTTATGTGGTAGCTTTTGAAAATTGTACAGTTTCTAAAGCTAATGATCTTTTAGTAGATGAAAATAAGGATGTTTTTGATGCATTAGCGGAAAAATATTTATCAATAGGGTGCTCTTGTATGTCCCCTAATCCTAATAGGTTAGAAAGTATAGGTAGAATTATAGAAGAGTATAAGATAGATGGTGTAGTTGATGTAATTTTACAAGCATGTCACACATATGCAGTAGAAACACTTTCTATAAAAAGATTTACTAATGATAAATTTAATATTCCTTATATGGCTATTGAAACTGATTATTCTCAATCAGATATAGCACAATTAAATACAAGAATGACAGCTTTTATTGAAATGCTTTAGGAGGAGAAAATGTATTCTATTGGAATAGACTCTGGTTCTACTACAACTAAAGGGATTTTATATAATGGACAAATAGTAAAAAAAGTTATTATGAAAACATCAGCAAGACCAAGGGAAAGTATATTAACTATATATAATGAGCTATCAGAGGGTATTAATGAAAAGCCTTATTTTGTAGTAACTGGATATGGAAGAGAATTAGTAGATTTTGCTGATAAAAAAATTACAGAGATTACTTGTCATGGAAAAGGAGCAAAGTATCTTTGTGATAATGTAAGAACTGTGATAGATATTGGTGGACAAGATAGTAAAGTAATAAAATTAGATAGAGATGGGAACTTAATTGATTTTCTAATGAATGATAAGTGTGCTGCAGGAACAGGAAGATTTTTAGAGGTAATGATAAATATATTAGATACAGAAATAAATTTTATAGACTTACTAACAGAGGGAGTAAATCCTTATCCAATATCTAGTATGTGTACTGTATTTGCTGAATCAGAAATTATAAGTTTAATTGCCAAAGAAGTTCCTGTAGAAGAGATTTTATCTGGCGTTTTATCATCAATAGCAAGAAGAACAGCAAATTTTGCTTCAAGATTAGTCATTGAAGAAGAGGTATTTTTTACAGGAGGACTTAGTAAAAGTTTAGAATTTAAGAAAAGATTAGAGAAATTTTTAGGAGTAAGTATTAAAACCTCTAATTTATCACAATATGCTGGTGCTATAGGTGCTGCAGTAATAGGATTTAATAAGATAAAATAGATAAATATATTTATATAAATTATTAAAAATTCAAATAGATATCTAGTATTAGTTAGTAATATTAGATATCTATTATTTTTATTATAGAGAATGATTGTACTATATTATGAAAATAATTATTCATGAACTACACAATTTACAATGAAAATATACTTTCAAAATATAACTTTAAAAGTATATAATATTTAGTTACAATATATACATAATAAATGATAGATTATTATAACAATTTATAGGAGAGTCAATATGGAAAATGGTATTTCTACAATAAGTAAAGAAAAAATAAAAGTAAAAAAACCTAAAGATTATAAGGTTGTTATGCATAATGATGATTTTACTACAATGGAGTTTGTAGTTAATATATTAATGACTGTTTTTAAAAAAGATATAAATACATCAAATAAAATAATGATGGATGTTCATAAAATAGGAAGAGGAATAGTTGGAGTTTATCCTTATGATATTGCAGCAACAAAAGTAGCAATTGCATTAGGGATGGCTAAAGAAGAAGGTTTCCCCTTTAATATAACTATTGAGGAGGCTTAACATATGGAAATAACAAGAGAAGTAAATAATATTTTAGTAGAAGCATATGAAGTTGCAAAGAAAAATAAACATGAACTAGTAACTGTAGAACATATATTATACGCAATTACATTTCAAGAGAGATTTATAGAGGTTATAGAAGAGTTAAAAGGGAATGTTGATGAATTAAGAAGTAATCTAATGGAATACTTAAATAATTATATAGATAAAGATGAAAATGGAAATATTCAAGAAAGCTATAACTTTCAACAAGTTATATTAAGAGCAAGTGAACAGGCAATTTATGCAAGTAACAATAATATTTCTATGGAGCATATTATTGCTGCTATTTATGAGTTGGATAATAGTTATGCTCAGTATTATTTATTAGAGCAGGGATTAGAAAAAAGAGATTTACTATATAAGCTTTGTCATGAAGGTTCAGAAAATGTTTATTATGTTAATGAAGAAGAACTAACTGATGAAGAATTGGATACTAATATAGTAGAGGAAAAGTTAAATAATAATTTAGAAAAAGAGGGAAGTAAAAAGCAATCTCTTATTAAAAAGTTTACTACTAATTTAAATGAATATGTGAAAAGTGAATTTACTGATCCGCTTATAGGAAGAGATGATATATTAAATAGGACAATACAAATTCTTTGTAGAAGAACTAAAAACAATCCTATTCATGTAGGTGAGCCAGGAGTAGGAAAAACAGCTATAACTCTTGGATTAGCAAGACTTATAAATGAGGGAAAAGTTCCTGAAAAGATAAAAAATGCAGAGATTTTCTCCTTAGATATTGGAGCTACTTTAGCTGGAACTAAGTATAGAGGAGATTTTGAAGAAAGAATAAAAAAGGTACTAAATGAAATTAATAATCATGAAAATCCTATAGTGTATATTGATGAAATACATACAATTGTAGGAGCAGGTTCAATTGGTGGTGGTTCTTTAGATACATCTAATCTTTTAAAGCCATATTTAATGGAAGGAAAGATAAAGTTTATAGGGGCTACAACTTTTGATGAATATAAGAAATATTTTGAGAAAGATAAAGCATTAACTAGAAGATTTCAAACCATAGAAGTTAAAGAAACTTCAGTGGAAGAAACAATTAAAATTATTCAAGGTCTAAAGAGTAATTATGAGAATTATCATAATGTAAAATATACTGATGAAGCAATTAAATTAGCTGTGGAATTAAGTAGTAAATATATAAATGATAGATTTTTACCTGATAAAGCAATAGATATTATTGACGAAGCTGGGTCGTATATTTCAATGAATAGAGAAGATTCTAATGAGAAGATAATTGATGAAAAAATAATAGAGGAAGTTATCTCAAAAGTATGTCATATACCAAAGAATACAGTTGAAAAAGATGAAATTTCATCTTTAAAAGAACTAGAAGATAATTTAGAAAAAAATATATTTGGACAAAATAAAGCAATTCATGAAGTTGTAAGATGTATTAAAATGTCTAGAGCTGGACTTAATGAAGAAAACAAGCCTATAAGCTCACTTTTATTTGTAGGGCCAACTGGAGTTGGTAAGACTCAACTTTCTAAAACTTTAGCAGAAAGCTTAGGTGTTAAGCTTATAAGATTTGATATGAGTGAATATGCAGAAAAGCATGCAGCTGCAAAGCTTATAGGAGCGCCACCTGGATATGTGGGATATGAAGAGGGTGGACTTTTAACTGATACAATTAGAAAAAATCCATATTGCGTTTTATTGTTAGATGAAGTTGAAAAGGCACATCCAGATATATTAAATGTTTTACTTCAAGTTATGGATTATGCTACTTTAAGTGATAATCAGGGGAGAAAAGCCGACTTTAGAAATGTAGTTTTAATTATGACTTCAAATGCTGGTGCAAAAAATATAGGAAAGAATATTATTGGTTTTGGAGAAAGAGTAATTAAAGGCGAAGCTATAATGGAAGAGGTTAAAAAGTTCTTTAGTCCTGAATTTAGAAATAGGCTTGATAAGATAGTTGTATTTAACCATTTAAATAATGAAATGGCATTAGATATTGCGAGAAAAGAGCTTAATAAATTTAATGAGCAATTATTAAAGAAAAATGTTAAAGTGAATTTTGATGATAAGTGTATTGATTTTGTAGCTAATAAGGGAATTTCTCAGGAGTATGGAGCAAGGGAAATAATAAGAATTATAAATCAAGAGATTAAGCCGATGCTAGTTGATGAAATTTTATTTGGAAGTTTAAGTGATGGCGGAGAAATAACTTTAGATGTTAAAGATAATAAATTTATTTATAAGTCTGTATAAATTTTATAGATAGTTATTAAATACCTTCATATGTTCTAATTAAAATTAATATAAATAATATAATTAAAATATATGGAGGTAGAAATGGATAACGTATTGAATATTGAGAAGTGTAAAATTTGTGGGGGATTAGTAAGAATAGAAGATAATGCTTATGGATGTAGCAAAATTTGTACTTGTTGTGGATATTACTATAATAGAGAAAAGTTAAATAGTGAAGATAAATGTAGTTGTAGCGAGTGTTCTGATAATGAAGATAATAAAACTGATGAGATAGAGTACTTAAATCCATGTGGGGCTTATAAATTAGTTACTTTAAGTGGAGTTGCTAAATCAGGAACATTAGGTGAAAACTTAAGTGAAGAACAAGTATTAAAGATGTTTAATTTTAATGACACTTCTAGATTAGATATGAATAAAACTTATATTAATTATAGAAATACAGAAACAAATGAATTTAAGATTATTTTTGGAAATGGTAAGCCTGAAAGTTATGATAGCTTTGTGGGAACTATAGAAAAATAGTAGGTATTAGAAATAATTTAAAATTTGCAACACATTTGTTGACAAAGAGATAAAAATATCATAATATAAGAACAAATAAATATTTAAAAACAGTGATAAAGAGGAGTAGGGAATAGGACGTATTAAGAGAGGAAGGTCTAGGCTGTAAGCCTTCTATATGAAATATCCTGAAGGTAGCTTTTGAGTTTCTTTGGTGAAATAGTAGTAATCAAAGACGGCGTTCTAGTCGTTATTAAAATAAGAGCCTATAACAAGTAAGTTATTAATTTACTTAGTAGGAATAAAGGTGGTACCGCGAGTCTTCGTCCTTTTTTAGGACTAAGGCTTTTTTTATGTCTAGAAAAATATGAAATTATGAATATATGGCAATAGACTTAAAAATAAAATTATGGATATTATAATTAAAGTAATGCTATTTGGTTTTAAAATTTATTGAATTAAATAGTAATTTAAATATTTATTTTAAATTTGTAAAGTGGTCTTAATATAAGAACTTTAAATATATAAAAAACTATTCAGGAGGTTTTATTGATGGAAGAAAAGAAAAATTTAGCCACAACGTATAATCCAAAAGAATTTGAAGAAAGAATTTATAAAACATGGGAAGAAAAAAAGTATTTCACTCCTGTTGTTGATAAGACTAAGAAGCCATTTTCGATTGTTATGCCACCACCAAATATAACTGGTAGACTTCACTTAGGTCATGCTCTTGATAATACACTTCAAGATATGCTTATAAGATTTAAGAGAATGCAAGGATACTGTACTTTATGGTTACCAGGGCAAGACCATGCTTCTATAGCAACTGAAGTTAAAGTTGAAAATGAATTATTAAAGCAAGGCTTAGTTAAGAAAGAAATGGGAAGAGAAGCATTCCTAGAGAAAGTTTGGGAATGGTCTGATGAATATAGAGGTCACATAAGAGAGCAACTTAAAAAGATGGGTGTTTCTGCTGATTTCTCAAGAGAAGCTTTCACAATGGATGAAAATTTAAATAAGGCTGTAAGAACTGTATTCGTTAAGTTATATAACGAAGGACTTATATATCAAGGAAATAGAATAACAAACTGGTGTCCAAAATGTACAACAGCATTATCAGATGCAGAAATTGAATATGCAGAAAAAGAAGGTAGCTTCTGGCATATTAATTATCCATTAGCTGATGGTTCGGGATTCTTAGAAATAGCTACTACAAGACCAGAAACATTACTTGGGGATACTGCAGTTGCTGTTAATCCAAATGATGATAGATTTAAGCATTTAATTGGTAAAACATTAAAATTACCTCTAACTGATAGAGAAATACCAGTTGTAGGTGATGATTATGTTGATATTGAATTTGGAACAGGGGCGGTTAAAATAACTCCAGCACACGACCCTAATGACTTTGAAGTTGGTAAGAGACATAACCTTCCAATTATAAGAGTGATGGATGATCATGGTGTGATTAATGAGTTAGGTGGAAAATACCAAGGTTTAGATAGATATGAAGCTAGAAAGCAAATGGTTAAGGATTTAGATGAACAAGGATTACTTGTTAAAGTTAAACCTCATACTCACAATGTTGGAACACATGATAGATGTGGAACTGTTGTTGAACCAATCGTTTCAAAACAATGGTATGTTAAGATGGAATCTTTAGCAAAACCTGCTATAGATGTAGTTAGAAATGGAAAAACTAAGTTTGTTCCAGAAAGATTTGATAAAATATACTACAACTGGATGGAAAATATTCAAGATTGGTGTATTTCAAGACAATTATGGTGGGGACATAGAATACCTGTATTCTACTGTAATGACTGCAATCATATGATGGTTGAAGTTGAGGCACCATGCAAGTGTTCAAAATGTGGATCTGAAAACTTAAGACAAGATGAAGATGTACTTGATACTTGGTTCTCATCTGCATTATGGCCTTTCTCAACTTTAGGTTGGCCAGAAAAAACAGAAGACTTAGATTTCTTCTATCCAACTAATGTTTTAGTTACTGGATATGATATCATATTCTTCTGGGTTGCTAGAATGATATTCTCTGGAATACACAATATGAATGAAACTCCATTTGATACAGTATTAATTCACGGTATTATAAGAGATGCTGAAGGAAGAAAGATGAGTAAGTCTTTAGGAAATGGTGTTGATCCACTAGAAGTTATTGATGAATATGGTGCAGATGCATTAAGATTCATGCTTGTTACTGGTAACTCTCCTGGTAATGATATAAGATATATACCAGAAAGAGTTGAAGCAGCAAGAAACTTTGCTAATAAGATGTGGAACGCATCAAGATTCGTTATGATGAACTTAGATAAAGAAGTAATGAATAAATATGCTGATTGCAAAGAATATAGCTTAGCTGATAGATGGATATTATCTCAAATGAATACTTTAGTTAAAGAAGTAACTGAAAACATGGAAAAATACGAGTTAGGTATTGCTCTTCAAAAGGTTTATGACTTTATGTGGACTGAATTCTGTGACTGGTATATAGAACTTGTTAAGCCAGTATTCTTCAGTGATGATGAAAAAGCTAAAGGAGTAGTTTATAACGTATTATATACTGTATTAACTACAGGATTAAAATTATTACATCCAGTAATGCCATTCATTACAGAAGAAATATATACTACTTTAACAGATGGAGAATCTATAACAATTTCTTCATGGCCAGAATATGCTGAAGATTTAGCGGATAGCAAGGCTGAAAAGGATATGGAATTTGTTATAGAAGCTATTAAAGGATTAAGAAATGTAAGAGCTGAAATGAATGTTCCACCATCAAGAAAAGCAAAAGTAATTTGCTATATTTCTGATGAAGCTAAAGATGCATTTAGTGCTGGTATTCCTTATATGGAAAAACTAGGTTCAGCTTCAGAAGTTGAATTTATAGCTGATAAGTCACTAGTTCCTGAAAATGCAGTATCATTAGTAGTTAAGGGTGGAGAATTATTTATGCCACTTTTAGACTTAGTTGATAAGGATAAGGAACTTGAAAGATTAAATAAAGAAAAGAAGAAATTAGAAGGCGAAGTAACAAGAATAGAAAAGAAACTTTCTAATGCAGGATTCGTAGCTAAAGCTCCAGAAGCAGTAATAAATGGAGAAAAAGAAAAGTTAGTTAAATATCAAGAAATGCTTGATGCAGTATTAGTTAGAATAGACACTTTAAAATAATTGTAAATTAATTATGGCAAGCGACAAATTATATTAATTTGTCGCTTGCTTTTTGTTAATTATAAAAAATTAGAGATTATTATAAATTTACTAAAGAATGATATTTATAATTTATATTTTAATGATGCATAAAAATATTTATTTTGTGAAAAATAGGATTAAGAGGTGAATAATATGAGTAATAAAATTGTAGAAACAATCAAAAACAGTAGTGGCGAAATTATGCAATATGTATTAGAAAATGGCACAACAGTAGATAAAGCACAAGGTGTTGAAATGGCTAAAAATGGTCAAATTGATGGTGTTATAATAGCTCATTCTAAAAAAGGTGAAGAGTATTTAAGAACTAAGCCAGATGGAACTGAGGGAAATAATTTATCTTCAATGGCTAAGGAAGATTAATATTAAATTAATAGGATTTTATTAAAAGAGAGCGGCTAACAAAGTTATTTATATTTTTGTTAGCTGTTTTTTTACTTATATATAATTAATATATTAAATATAATTTATGAATACAGGAACTAAAATTATTCTAAGTTAAATAATATTTTTTAAAAAATATGTTATAATTATATAAAATTATTATTCCATTACTATTAAAATATAGTTTTTATAATTTACGAACTAGTAATAAAAATAAATACATATAAATTAATTTGTGAGGTAGTAAGAAATATGGGTAAAATATTGTTAAAAAATGAAGATATAAATTTAGATACAGCAAGTTCATCAGATTTTATTGCTATAATTTTAAAGGGACTTATACTAAAAAAAGAATATAATAAAGCAGAGAATATTCTTTTTGAAGAAATAGAAAAAAATAAATCAGATCAAATGTACAAAATTGCTCTTGATTTTTACGAAACATTATCAGAAAAAAGTAATGAAGAATTACTAGCAGGAAATTTTTCAAAAGATGAAATTTTTCAAGGACTAAAAGATATAGAAGCTATTTTTAAAAAATAGAATAAAATATAGTTATGAAAATACCGTATTATTCTAAATAGGATATACGGTATTTAGTATTTTTATAACAAAATAAATTTGATTTATATATTTTTTGCATTTTAATTAAATATAATTTATATTTAATTATATAAATGAATTAAGAAGAGGTAAATTATGAGATACGAAGAAGCAATGAAATACATAACAGAGGTTGGGAATTTTGGGTCTAATTATGGATTAGAAAGAACTCATAAATTATTAGAATATTTAGGTAACCCAGAAAAAGATTTAAAGCTTATACATATTGCAGGTACAAATGGTAAGGGCTCTACAACTTCAATGATAACAGAAATTTTAATGGGGGCAGGATATAAGGTTGGAATGTATACATCTCCATTTATTGAAGAATTTGAAGAGAGAATTCAAATAAATAGACGAAATATTCCTAAAGAAACTTTAGCTAATTTAATAGATGAAGTTAAAGTTGCTGTAGAGAGAGTTATAGAAGAGGGATATAATCATCCTACAGAATTTGAAATAATAACTGTTTTAATGCTTTTATACTTTAAAAAAGAAAAAATAGATTTTGGAGTAATAGAAGTAGGATTAGGAGGAAGACTTGATTCAACTAATGTTATTATACCAATACTTCAAGTTATAACATCTATAAGTTTTGATCACACTAATTTATTAGGAAATACTTTAGAAGAAATAGCAGGAGAAAAAGCCGGAATTATTAAGAAGAATATTCCTACAGTAATATACCCACAAGAAGAAGAGGCTTTAAAAGTAATAAAAAATAAATGTGCAGCTATGGAATCAGACCTTTACACTGCAGATAAAGATAATATGAAATTTGTTAAGGTAGTAAATGAGGATAAGCCATATCAGTTATTAAAATATAAAGAAGAATTTAATATATTTCTTCCTTTATTAGGAGAACATCAAATACTTAATTTAAGTGTTGCAATGAAAGTTATTGAAGTTTTAAATAATAGGAAAATATTTAATATAACAACTGAAAGTATTATAAAAAGTATAAAAAATGTTACTTGGAAAGGAAGATTAGAAGTTTTATCAAATAATCCTTATGTTGTTATTGATGGTGCACATAATATACAAGGAATAAAAACATTAAGTAGAAATATAAAGAAATATTTTAAATATGAAAATTTACATTTAATTTTAGGAATTTTAGCTGATAAAGATGTTGAAGAAATGATTAAAATAATAACACCTATAGCAAAACAAGTATATGCAGTTACTCCAAATTCAATAAGAGCCGAACTAGCTGATGACTTAAAAAATGAAATAGTTAAATATAATGCAAATTGTAGAGCATTTGATGAATATGAAGAAGCTTATTTAGAAGCCTTAAAAAATGCCAAAGAGAATGATATTATATTGGCTAGTGGTTCATTATATATGATTGGAGATATGAGAAAAATAATTAATAAACTTTTAATTAAGTAAAGAGTCGCTTTAGCGGCTCTTTTATTTTTAAGTAATTAGAAAATATTTTATAAAATATACACTAAAATAAAATACTCGTAAATGATGATAAAAATAAAAAAACTAAAATTTTAGACTTATTGAAAAACTGATTATTTACTATTATTAAAGAATATACTATACTAATAAATAATAAAATAAAGGAGGTAATGTTTATGTCAAAGCATTTACATATTATGGCACCAGAGGGAGCTATAGCAGAAACAGTATTATTACCAGGAGATCCATTAAGAGCTAAATTCATAGCAGAAAACTTTTTAGAAGATGCAGTTTGTTATAATGAAGTTAGAGGTATGTATGGATATACTGGAACTTATAAAGGGAAAAGAGTTTCTATACAAGGAACTGGAATGGGATTACCTTCACATTCAATTTATGTAAATGAATTAATTCAATTCTATGGAGCTAAAAGACTTATAAGAATAGGTTCAGCAGGTTCTTGTAATGATAATGTTAATGTTAGAGATATAGTTCTTGCTCAAAGTGCTTCTACTAATTCAGGAATTAATAAAAGAAGATTTAATGGTCTTGACTATGCACCAAGTGCTAATTTTGATTTATTATATAATGCATATAATGTAGCAAAATCAAAAGGAGCTAATGTTAAGGTAGGAAATGTTTTATCAAGTGATTTATTCTATGATGATACAAATCATTTTTCATTAAAGACTTGGGCTGATTATGGAGTTTTAGCGGTAGAAATGGAAACTGCAGAATTATATACATTAGCAGCGAAAAATGGCGTTGAAGCATTATCTATATTAACAATATCAGATCATATTTTTAAAGGTGAAGAAACATCACCAGAGGAAAGACAAAATACTTTTACAGAGATGATGGAAATAGCATTAGAACTAATTAAATAGATTGAAAAATGACAAGCAAAAGCTTGTCATTTTTTTAGAATAATATTAATTATTATTGTTTTTATATTCTATTAAAGCTTTTGATAATTGATCAGGGCAAGAAGTTCCTTTTCCTCTGCAATCAATACCTTGTAATTTTTGAATTGCATCATCAATATTCATGCCTTTTACAAGCATTGAAATACCAAATAAATTACCTGGACATCCTCTCACAAATTCAACATTTTCAATAACGTTATCTTTAATTTCTACATGTATCTCTGTAGAACAGACTCCTGATGTTTTATAAACAAACATTTTTACTCCTCCTAATAAGTAATAATTTACTTTTTAATTATATATTGAGTTTGTAGAAAAATAAAGAAAAATAAGAAATAATGCAATAGTAGCCAATTTATTGAAAGCTGCATATATTAAAATACATAGAAGTTTTAAGGGGGTGTAGTTAATGAGTTCTATTGTTTTATGCAATACAGGTGCAGATTCACTTTCTAAAATTGATTTAGATACATTTGAGGTAAAAAAAATACTATTTAAATTTTCTGAAAGACCAGTTGGACCTCATGGTATAAGAAAATATGGTAATGAGATTATAACTGCAAATAATTACAGTGATTCTATATCTATTTTTTCAGGTGTAATTTTTGAAGAAATAAGAAATATCAAGATCGGACCTAAACCTAATGATTTAGTTAAAGTGGGGAATACAATTTATACAATTTGTGGAGAATCAAATGCTATAGTTGCTTATGATTTAAATCAAAATAGGGTGTTATGGGAGCTTAATATAGGTAATTGGCCTCATAGTATTGATTATTTTGATGAAAAAGGATTATTGTTTGTATCAAATTTAGAAGAAAATTGCACTAAAATTATAAACTTAGAAAATTATCAAATTGTTAAAACCCTCTTAACTCCGGAGTACCCTACAAAAGTAAAAATATCAAATGATAAAAAATACATTTATATATGTGAGAGCTATTTAGGTAGTGATGATAATGGATATTTAGATGTTTTTTCTATAGAAACATTTAATAGAATAGCAAGAATTGAAGTGGGAACATCTCCAATTGATATGTATGAAGATGATAAAAATATTTATGTTTCAAATTTTACAGAGGGTAGTATAAGTATAATTGATAAAAATTCATTTAAAGCTGTTAAAACATTATATATAGGTGGAATGCCAAAAGGTATTTTAAAAAAAGATAATAAAATTTATATAGGGGATTATTTAAAGGGAAGATTGATTGTTGTTGAGGGAGAAAAGGTAAAAAAAATCATAGCAATCGAGTCAGAACCCAATGCTATGATTTTATTTTAGTTTTCATCAGAAAAAAGTACTTGAACTATTTTAGTATAAATATCTGAAGGATTTTCTTTCCATCTATTGCAAAGTGATGTTGCTTGCTTTTTAGTTGGAACAGAAATTTTTAGATCTATAAGTAGTGTTTCATCCTCAAGAGCTTTTAAATCAACAATAAAAGAATTGTTCTTTTCTATAGTGTAATCACTATGAATAGTTAATTCTTTTTTTATACTGTCTATTGTTTTGGAGATATAATTATCGATTATATCTCTTTTTATTGGAGAAATTCTATCATTAAATATTGAAAGAACATTTTCTCCTTTTGTAGTTATAGTTATTAATTTTTTATCATTCTTTTCAATATATTCAACAAATTTAGCTGTTTCTAATTCGCTAATATATTGTTGAAGAGTAAAGTAATTAATAAAATTATTTTCAAGAATTATTTCAGTAAGTTGTGTTTTAGAAATCGCTTGTCTTAAGGATTTTATAACGTATAATACTAAAAGTTTATTTTCTGCTAGTTCAGCTGAATTTTCGTACATATTAAACCTCCAATATGAAAGTGTCTATTTAATTATAACATAAAATTTGTTAGATGGAATATTGTAGTCATAATATTATAAATTAAGAATATAAATTAATAAAAATTAAGTTTAGGAGCAATGCAATGAAATTAAGTAAAAGAATTAATATTAATATTTTTATAATGTTTATGGTTATTATTGTATCTATAATTTATAGTGGCAAAATTCAAAATACAATAGCAAGTCAATCTAAAAAGGTTCCCATATATAGAGTCTCAACTGAAGAAAAGAAAATAGCATTAACTTTTGATGTGAATTGGGCGGAAAATGAATACATATACGATATATTAGATGTACTGAATGAAAATAATGCAAAAGGAACTTTTTTTATTATGGGTGGATGGGTAAATTATTCTGATGAGAATAGAGAAAAATTAATGAAAATAAATGAAGGTGGACATGAAATAGGAAATCATAGCTATATACATCCTAGTTTTACTAAAATTAGTCATGAAAGAATGGCAGATGAGATAAAGAAAACTGAAGATATTGTTTATGCTGCAACAGGTAGTAAAATTAAGTTATTTAGATTTCCAAGTGGAGATTATAATGAAGATGCTTTAGAGTATGTCAGAAGTTTAGGTTATGAATGTATTCAATGGGATGTTGATTCAATAGATTATAAGGAATCAGGGGCAGAAGTTGAATACAATAGAGTAATGAAAAATATTAAAGAAGGATCAATAGTTCTTTTTCATAATAATGCAAAATATACACCTCAAAATTTAAAAAAAATTATCACTAAATTAACTGAAGAAGGATATGAATTTGTTACTGTAAGTGAGTTAATTTATGATGATAATTACTATGTAGATGAAAAAGGTGAACAAATAAAAAAATAAATATTAGAAAAATATTGAAAGTTATGAGGTATTTGTATTATAATGGAAATAATCCTTGATATTTTTATAACAGCAATAAGAATTTTTATTAATTACTAAGGGAGAGAGGGGTAAAGATGGACAATTTGATGTTAAATAACAAGATTTATCTTGAAGGAAAAATTGTAAGTGGTATGGAGTTTAGTCATGAGATGTATGGGGAAGGTTTTTATACTTTCTTAATGGAGGTAACAAGATTAAGTGATTCTGTAGATTTATTAAACATCACAGTATCTGAAAGACTTATTAGTAATATGGATTTATCAATAGGTAAAGAAATAGTAGTATTAGGTCAACTAAGATCTTATAATAAGTTTGTAGATGGAGCAAATAAGTTAATATTAACAGTTTTTGCTAGAAACATAGAACCATGCATAGAAAAGAGTAAAAATCCTAATGAAATATTCTTAGATGGTTATATATGCAAAGAGCCAGTATATAGAAAAACACCATTTGGAAGAGAAATTGCAGATGTATTATTAGCTGTAAATAGAGCTTACAATAAGTCAGATTATATTCCAACAATCGCGTGGGGAAGAAATTCAAGATTCTGCCAAACATTAGAAGTTGGTGATAATATTAGAGTATGGGGAAGACTACAAAGTAGAGAATATCAAAAGAAGATAAGCGAAACTGAAGTAGTTAAAAAAGTCGCTTATGAAGTATCAATTTCTAAGATGGAAAAAGTATCTGCAGAAGAAACATCACAAAACACTAATACTAACCATGAAGAAGGTGCAGTATAAAAAAAGGACTCCCAATTGGGAGTCTTTTTTTATTTTCTTAAATCATCTAAGATTTGAGTTTTATCTTTTGTCTTATCATCAACATTTTTAATTATTCTTGCAGGTGAACCGGCAACAACAACACCAGCTGGAACATCTTCAGTAACAACAGAACCAGCAGCAACAACAGCACCAGCTCCAATTTTAACACCTTCTAAGATAACAGCGTTAGCTCCTATCATAGCGTCATCTCCAATTTGGCAAGGTTCTTTACTAGGTGGTTCTAAAACACCAGCAACAACAGCACCAGCACCTAAGTGAACTCTTTTACCTAATTGTCCTCTTGCTCCAATTACAGCATTCATATCAACCATAGTACCTTCACCAATTTCTGCACCGATATTTATTACAGCACCCATCATGATTACAGCATTTTTACCGATAGAAACTCTATCTCTAATTATTGCACCTGGTTCAATTCTTGCATCTATTGATAAAAGATCTAACATTGGTATAGCTGAATTTCTTCTATCATTTTCAACTCTGAAAGAATTTATTTTGTGCTTGTTTTCTAATATTATTTCAGTAATTACATCACTTTCTCCAAATAATATGTAAAAATTATTGTTTCCATAATGTTCAATATTATCTAGTGAAGCATCGCTTAGGTCTCCATTAACATATACTTTTACTGGAGTTGTTTTTTTTGATTCTTTAATAAATCTTGCGATTTCATATGGATCAGTTAAATTATAATTCATAAAATCATCCTTTCTTCATTTGCCCCAATATTTTTATTTAAGCATTTATATTATAATAGAATTGAATGGTATTTTAAAGAGACATTAGTAAAATAGTAGAAAAAACTTTACTGAATAGTATATTTGCTATAAAATTACTTGAGAGTAAATTGAGGTTTTATAATATTTGTTAAGGGGGCAATAAAATATGAATAAAAATCTAAATAGTGTTAAAATATCAGGAATTAGAAAATTTTACAATGAAGTTCAAAAGGTAGATGGAGCAATCTCATTAACATTAGGTCAACCAGATTTTAAATTACCTGTATCAATTGAAGAAGGATTAATAAATGCAATAAAAGAAAATAAGACTACATATACAAGTAATCTAGGCATAGTTGAATTAAGAGAAGAAATAAGCAATTATCTTTTAAATAAGGATATTAGTTATGAAGCCGATGAAATTTGTATAACAGTTGGTGGTAGTGAGGCCTTATTTAATATATTTACAGCATTATTAAATAAGGGGGAGAAAGTTTTAATACCAACACCTGCTTATCCAGCATATGAAAGTATAGTTACAATATTGGGTGGAACTGTAGTAAATTATTCTTTGGACGATGAATTTAAAATTGATGTAGAGGATATAAAAAGAAAAATAAAAGATATGAATATAAAATATTTGGTATTATCATTACCAAGTAATCCTACAGGAGCAATATTATCAAAAGAAGAGAAGGAACAGTTAGTAGAATTAATTAAAGAAAATGATATATTAGTAATTACAGATGAGATATATGAATCTTTATGTTATGATAAATATTACAGTGTTGCACAATGTAGAGATATTAAAGATAAAGTGATTTATGTAGGTGGATTTTCAAAGATGTTTTCAATGACTGGTTTGAGAATTGGATATTATGCTTGTTCACAGGCATTAATGAATGAAATTATAAAAATTCATCAATATAATGTGTCTTGTGCTCCATCTATTTGTCAATGGGCAGTTTATAATGGATTAAAGTATGGTTTAAAAGATGTAAGTCATATGAAGGAAGTCTTTAATAATAGAAAAGAGCTAGTTGTAAATAAGCTTAAGGATATGGGGTTAGATGTTGTTATACCAAAAGGTGCATTTTATGTATTTCCATCAATAAAAAAATTCAATATTCCTTCTGAAGAGTTTGCTTTAAGATTATTATATGAAGAAAAAGTCGCTTGTGTACCAGGAACTGCATTTGGTATTGGTGGTGAAGGATATCTAAGAATATCATATTGTTATTCAGATGAAGAATTAATAGAAGCATTAAAAAGGATAGAAAAATTTATTAATAAAATTTAAAAAGATTTTATAAGAAATATATATTATTAAATTTCAATAATGTATATTTCTTTTTTTATGTAAAATTTATACATTAATGTCCGTATATGATAATACAAAAAATGAAAAGTGTTCGTTTGCTAAGTTAAAAGTAAAATTATTTATTTAACAAATTGTTAAAATATTCATAATAATAAATTGGAAAAAATACTATACCTTAAAGAGGAGGAACTGGCTAAATTAGTAAATGTAAACGTTATCTATAAAAATAATATAATATTAACATATTAAAAAAAATACATATAATTAATTAATAATATACTAAATATAAAGTGTTAATATTAACGATATCTTTTGACAAAACAATTCAATGTATTATAATTAATATAAATTATTAAGATTTAGCTTTAAAAATTTAGATGGGGGTTGTACACAAATGTTAAAGTATGTTGGAAAAAGAATTTTAACTAGTATAGTTACAATTTGGGCAGTTATTACAATTGTGTTCTTTCTTGTAAGAATAATGCCAGGAGGACCTTTTGAAGGAGAAAAAATTACTGCTGAGATGAAAGAAGTATTAAATGAAAAATATGGATTAGATAAACCAGTAGGTGAACAATATGTTATTTACATGAAAGGTTTATTAAAAGGTGATTTTGGACAATCTATGAAATATAAAGGTAGACAAGTTATTGATACTATAAAAAATGGATTCCCTAAATCAGCACAAGTTGGGGCGGTAGCTATTGTTGCTTCTGTAGTAATTGGTATTTTATTAGGAGTAGTTGCAGCATTAAATGCAGATAAATGGCCAGATAGAATATGTATGATTATTGCAACATTAGGAATTACCATACCAAGTTTCGTAATAGGATCCTTGTTAATATTCATATTTACAGTGAAATTAAGGGTGTTAGGAGCTACAGGTCTTAGCAAACCTTCAAATTATATAATGCCAGTTATTGCATTATCAGGAAGTTCTATGGCATTTATAACAAGATTAACAAGAAATAAATTAATCGATGTATTAAAATCAGATTATATAAGAACAGCAAGAGCTAAAGGGTTAAGTGGTGGAAAGGTAATATTTAAACATGCACTAAGAAACTCATTAATTCCTGTTGTAACATATTTAGGACCTTTAACAGCAGGTGTACTTACAGGTTCATTTGTTGTTGAAAAAATATTCGCAATTGCTGGTCTTGGTAATGAGTTTACATTAACTATAACTAATAGAGACTATACAGCATTATTAGGAGTTTTAGCATTCTATTGTACATTTATAGTAATTTGTAATCTGATTGTTGACTTATTATATGTTGTAGTAGATCCAAGAATTAAACTAGAAGGATAAAAGGAGGAGAGTTAATTGAAAAATATAGTTGTAGAAAATTTAGATTTAGATATAGATAGCGAATTATTTTCTCCTTTAAGTTCAGAAGAGAAAAAGGCTAATGAGATAGTAAGGCCTAGTGTAGGTTATTGGGCTAATGCATGGAGAAGGTTAAAAGCAAATAAAGTTGCATTATTTTCATTAGTATTGATAATTGTGATAATTGCTTTTGCAATATTAGGTCCGATTGTAGTTGAAAAGCTTTTTGGTTTTACATATAAATCTACGGACAAAACAGCTTCAAATTTATGGCCAACTGCACAACACTGGTTTGGAACTGATAACTTAGGTAGAGATTTGTTTGTAAGAGTTATGTATGGAGCAAGATATTCACTTATTATTGCATTTGCTGCATCAGTATTAAATCTTGTAATTGGGGTTTTATATGGAGGAATTGCAGGATTTTTAGGTGGAAAAGTAGATAATATAATGATGAGAATAGTAGATATATTATATTCTATTCCTACATTAATATATGTTGTTTTATTAATGAATGTATTAAAGAAGGATGGTTCAAGTGGAATGTTTGCTATTATAGTAGCAATGGCAATTTCTTCTTGGGTTGGTATGGCTAGAATAGTTAGAGGAGATATTCTTCAATTAAAACAACAAGAGTTTGTTTTAGCAGCAAAGACTTTAGGAGCTTCTAAAACAAGAATTTTATTAAGACATTTAATTCCTAACTGTTTAGGATCAATCATAGTAACAATGACATTATTTGTGCCTTCTGCAATATTTACTGAAGCGTTTTTAAGTTATATTGGTTTAGGATTAAATGCACCGCTTGCTTCTTTAGGAACATTAGCAAATGATGCAAAAGGATTATTAACAACACAACCTTATCAGTTATTATTCCCTGCTGCTATGATTTGTTTAATCATTTTAGCATTTAACTTATTTGGTGATGGATTAACTGAAGCTTTAGATCCTAAGCATCAAAAATAGGAGGAGAAACATATGAGTAAATTATTAGAAGTTAAAAATTTAAAAACATCATTTAAGACTCATATTGGAGATGTTCAATCTGTTAGAGGGGTATCTTTTCATTTAAATAAAGGAGAAGCTCTTGGAGTTGTTGGTGAATCTGGATGTGGTAAGTCAGTTACAATGATGACAATAATGAGATTATTAGGTGAAAATGCAAAAATAGAAGCAGAAACTATTACATTTGATGATAAAGATATAACTAAACCTACTGAAAAATTAATGCAAACTATAAGAGGAAATGATATGTCAATGATTTTCCAAGATCCAATGACATCATTAAATCCTTTATTTACAATAGGAGACCAATTAACAGAGCATTTAATTAAGCATAAAAAAATCTCTAAAAAAGAGGCGAAAGAAAAGGCTATTAAAATGCTTGATATGGTCGGAATACCAAGTCCTGAAAAAAGATTAAAACAATATCCACATGAATTTTCAGGTGGTATGAGACAAAGAGTTATGATTGCAATGAGTTTAATATGTGAGCCTAAACTTATAATTGCAGACGAGCCAACTACGGCATTAGATGTTACTATTCAAGCACAAATTTTAGATTTAATGAAAGATTTAAAAGAAAAATTAGATACATCAATTATATTAATTACACATGATCTTGGAGTTGTTGCAGATCTATGTTCAAGAATTAATGTTATGTATGGTGGGCTTATTGTTGAAGAAGGTACAACAGAGGATATATTCTATAGAGGAAGACATCCTTACACATGGGGATTATTAAGAAGTGTACCTAATCCAAAAAGTGAATTAAAAGAAAAATTAATTCCAATTGAAGGTCAACCGCCAGATTTATTAAAACCACCAGTTGGATGTCCATTTACAGCAAGATGTGATTATGCAATGAAAATTTGTAAGGAAAAGCAACCACCATTATTTGAAATTGCAGAAGGACATAGAGCAGCATGTTGGTTATGTCATAAAAATGCGCCAAAAGTTGAATCACCAATAAGGAGGGAAGAATAATGGAGAATAAAAATGACGTTATTTTAGAGGTTAAGAACCTTTGTAAATACTTCCCTGCAAACAAAGGATTATTTGCTAAGAAGAGCTTTGTTAAAGCAGTAGATAATGTTTCTTTTTCTATTAGAAGAGGAGAAACTTTAGGATTAGTAGGAGAATCAGGATGTGGTAAAACTACTACTGGAAGAACTATATTAAAATTATATGAACCAACATCAGGTCAAATAATTTTTAATGGACAAGATATTACAGGTTTAAGTGAAAGAAAAATGGTATCTTTAAGAAAAAATATGCAAATGATTTTCCAAGATCCATATGCATCACTAAATCCAAGAATGACTGTAGGGGATATTATTGGTGAAGCAATTGATATCCACGGTCTTTTTAAAGGTAAAGAAAGAGAAGAGAGAATAAGATATTTATTAGATAAGGTTGGTTTAAATGGAAGTCATATAAATAGATATGCTCATGAATTTTCTGGTGGACAAAGACAAAGAATAGGTATTGCAAGAGCACTTGCAGTACAACCTGATTTTATAGTATGTGATGAGCCTATTTCAGCACTTGATGTTTCTATTCAAGCACAAGTAATAAATATGCTTGAAGAGCTACAAGAGGAGTTTGGGCTAACATATTTATTTATAGCTCATGACCTTTCAATGGTTAAACATATATCAACTCATATAGGAGTTATGTATTTAGGTCAAATGGTTGAGAAAGGACCTGCGGATGATGTATATTCAAATCCTAAACATCCATATACTAAGGCATTATTATCAGCAGTTCCAATACCAGATCCAAAAGTGGCAAAAGCGAATAAAAGAATAGTTTTAGAAGGGGATATACCATCTCCTATAGATCCACCAGCAGGATGTAGATTTAAAGGTAGATGTAAACAAGCAATGAAAGTTTGTGGTGAAATAAATCCAGAACTTAAGGAAGTTGAACCAGGACATTTTGTTGCATGTCATTTATACAAATAATTTAGTTAAACTGACTGAAACCTTAGTTTAGTCAGTTTAATTTAAAATACTTACATGTATTGTATAATATGTAATTTTTATTAGTAAATTATATTTGCAAGTTAATATAAAAAGTAATTTTACTATAGTTAAAGGTTTACTTAAGTTAACTGAATTTAAAATTAAGTTATTAATTGTATTATACAATTTAGATAAAAAACGAGGGGGAAACTAAAATGAAAAGTTCAAAACTAAAGAAGTTATGTGCAGTAGTTTTAGCTGCAACATTAGCTACTTCTTTATTCATTGGTTGTGGTGATAACTCAACTAGTACTGGAAGTAGCTCAGGGTCAAATCAAAGCTTAGTATTCAATTTAGGAGAAGATCCAGAAACAATGGACCCAACATTAAATAATTCTTCAGGAGCAGGAACAATGATTTTAAATGCTTTTGAAGGTTTAATGGTTCTTGATGAAAATGATCAACCTACAGAAGGAGCAGCTGAAAGTTATGAAGTTTCAGATGATGGATTAGTTTATACTTTTAAATTAAGACAAGATGGTAAATGGAGTGACGGAGAGCCTGTAGTAGCAGATAACTTTAAGTATTCTTGGTTAAGAGCATTAGATAAGGCTACTGCTGCTGAATATGCTTATCAGTTATTCTATATTAAAAATGCAGAAAAATTCTATAATGGAGAAGTTTCAGCAGATGAGGTTGGAATTAAAGTAATTGATGATTATACATTAGAAGTAACTTTAGAAACTCCTACATCATATTTCTTACAATTATGTGCATTTACAACATATGTTCCTTTAAGAGAAGATATAGTATCTGCTAATCCAGAAGGATGGGCTACTAATCCAGAAACTTATGTTTCTAATGGGCCTTTCAAATTAGTTCAATGGGATATGAAAGACCAATTAGTTTTCGAAAAAAATGAAAACTATTGGGATAAAGATAGTGTTAAATTAGATACTTTAACTTTCAAGTTAGTTACTGATGAAACTACTGCATATTCAGAATTAAAAGCTGGAAACTTTGATATGGTTAATTCTGTACCAACAAATGAAATTGAACCAGGTATAGCAGAGGGATTAGTACATGTTAATCCTAAGTTAGGAAATTATTATTTTGTAATTAATGTTGGTAAACAAGATACAATGAATGCTGATGTAAAAGAAGTATTAAGCAATAAGTTAGTTAGACAAGCTTTAAATCTTGCTATTGATAGACAAGAAATAATTGATAATGTTGGTAAAGCAGAACAAGTTCCTGCATATAGCTTTGTTCCACAAGGTATAACTGATGAAAATGGTAATGAATTTGCTTCAAAAGAGTATTATGATCCATCAGATATGGAAGGTAATATAGCAAAAGCTAAAGAATTATTAAAAGAAGCTGGATATGAAAATGGTGAAGGAATACCAACAATAGAATTAATGTATAACTCAGAAGGTCAACATAAAGATATTTGTCAAATTATCCAACAAAACTGGGCAGAAATTGGTGTTAATGTTGAATTAACTAACCAAGAATGGGCTGTATTCTTAAATACTAGACAACAAGGTGATTATGAAATTGCTAGACATGGTTGGGTTGGAGATTATATTGACCCAATGACATTCTTAGATTTATGGACAACTGATGGTGGAAATAATGATGCTGGATTCAGTAATGCTAGATATGATGAGTTAATTGCTGCTGCTAAAGTTGAAACAGATTCTGATAAAAGAAATGAACTATTAAGACAAGCTGAAGATATATTAATGGATGAAATGCCAATATTACCTATCTATTACTATACTACAGTAACAGCTGCTAATGAAAATGTTAAAGATGTTCATATTTCTACATTAGGAAAAATATATTTCAAATATGCATATAAAGAATAATTAATAAAAGAGAGTCAATTTTGACTCTCTTTTATTAATTCCCTGCAGGATTATAGTGATTACTTGAAACACCTTGTCTTTTTATTGATTTATGTTTAGCATTTGGATTATGGTTATGACCTTCTTCAGTTATTGGAGTTTGATAATTGCATTTCTCCATTCTAGCTTGTTTATTATCTGGTTGACTATCTTTTGCCATAATATAGCTCACTCCTAACATATAAAAATGTACAATCTTAGTATGTACTTTTTATATATATTTATTCTTTTTTTGTTATTTCAGAATTTAAGGAATATGAGAATAAAAAAAGAGAGCTTAAAAGCTCCCTTTTTATTTATAGTCCTAATACATCATCCATATTATAAAGACCAGCACCCTTAACTGTAGCCATATATTCACATGCCTTTAATGCACCAATTGCAAATACGTCTCTTGATATTGCTTTGTGTGACAATTCAATAACTTCGCCAGTTCCTGCAAAAATAACGTCATGATCACCAACTATAGAACCACCTCTAACAGCATGAATTCCTATTTCTGTTTTTTCTCTTTTTTTATGGCCATCTCTTCCATGAACATAATGAGTTTCCTCAGAAATAGAATCTTTTATTGTATCTGCTAGAAGAAGTGCAGTACCACTCGGAGAATCTAGTTTTTGATTATGATGTTTTTCTATTATTTCTATATCGTAATTTCCATATAATAATGGAGCTACTTTTCTTAAAAGTGAATTAATTAAATTTATACCTAAAGACATATTAGCAGATTTAAATAATGGTAATGTTTTGCTCTTTTCATTAATTAAATCTAAATCTTCTTGCGAATAACCAGTAGAACAGATAACTAGAGGTTTTTTTGTTCTTTCTGTTAATTCTAAAAGTTTGTGTAATGTACTTACATTAGAAAAATCTAAAAGCACATCATATTCTATATTTACATCATCAGGTGTAGTGAATACTGGGTAATTTAATTCTCTAGGGAATCTATCTATACCAGCTATAATTTCTAAATTAGGAAATTCACTAACTAAATTTGAGATAACAGTTCCCATTTTTCCACAGCAACCGCTTAATAGTATTTTAACCATATGATAAACTCCTTTTAAAGTAAATTGTATTTCTTTAGTGTATTTACTAAAGTTTCTTTATTTTTATCATTCATTTTATAAAGTGGTAATCTTAATTCACCAACATTCATACCCATTACGTTCATAGCAGTTTTAACCGGAATAGGGTTAGTTTCTATAAATAAATTGTTCATTAATTCTAAATACTCTAATTGTAACTTAGTTGCTTTAAAACAATCTCCATTTAAATATAAATCGCACATATCATGAACTATCTTAGGAATTATATTAGCAGCAACAGATATAACTCCAATACCACCTAAAGATAAAATAGGAATTATTTGATCATCATTTCCAGAATAAATATCTATTTTATCTCCGCATAATGCCTTCATTTTAGCAACTTGACTCATATCACCACTAGCTTCTTTAATAGCAACCACATTATTAAGTTCTGTTAATTTTAATAGAGTTTCTGGTGTAATATTCATATTAGTTCTACTTGGAACATTATATAAAATAATAGGAGTTTTAACAGCATCATTTATAGCTTTAAAATGCATTAGTAAACCTTCTGCATTTGTTTTGTTATAATATGGTGTAATAACTAAAATTCCATCTACACCTACACTTTCAGCATAAAGACTCATTTCAATAGATGTTTTTGTATTGTTGCTACCAGTACCTGCAATTACAGGTATTCTTTTATTTACAACATCTACAGTAAATTTAATGGCATCTTTTTTTTCTTGCTCAGTCATTGTAGTAGCTTCACCTGTAGTACCACAAATAACAATAGCATCTGTAGATTCTTTTATATGCCATTCAAGCAATTCTCTTAATTTTTCATAATCTATACCATTTTCATTAAAGGGTGTAATTATAGCTACACCAGAGCCTTTAAATATTGACATTTTATCCTCCTAAAGCCATTCATTTTTTATTAAAACTTCTGCAATTTGTACAGCGTTTAAAGCTGCTCCTTTTCTTATGTTATCAGCAACAACCCATAGATTTAAACCATTATCTAAGCTGAAATCACGTCTTATTCTTCCAACATATACATCATCTTTTCCAGAAACATTTAATGCAGTTGGGTATTTTAACTCATTTAAATTATCATAAACTGTTAAGCCTTCTGTTTTTTCGAATAATTTAAATATATCTTCTAATTCAAATGGGCTATTTAATTCAACATTGATACTTTCACTATGACTATTTAAAACTGGTACTCTAACAGTAGTAGCAGTAATTTTTAAGTCATTTGAATGAAGTATTTTTCTAGTTTCTTCAATCATCTTCATTTCTTCTTTTGTATAACCATTTTCTAAGAAAACATCTATATGAGGAAGACAATTCCCTGCTATTTGGTAAGGGAACTTTTTAGGTTCTAAACCTTTTAATCCATCCTCTAAATCTTTAATACCTTGCATTCCAGCACCTGAAACTGCTTGGTATGTTGAATATACAATTCTTTTTATTCCATAATTATCCAACAAGACCTTTAATGGCACCATTGCTTGAATTGTAGAACAATTTGGGTTAGCAATAATTCCATTATGATTTTTTAAATCTTCTGGGTTTACTTCAGGAACTACTAAAGGAACATCTTTATTCATTCTCCATGCACTTGAATTATCTATTACTACAGCACCATAAGATGAGAATATTGGAGCAAACTTTAAGCTTGTATCTCCACCTGCAGAAAATAATGCAATATCTATCTTTTTATTTTTTATAGTATCTTCACATGTTTCTTCAACTAAATATTCTTGCCCCTTAAATTTTAAATAAGAACCTGCAGATCTTTTTGAGGCAAAAAGATAAAGATTCTTTATTGGAAAGTTTCTTTCTTCTAAAATTTCTAAAAATTTTCTACCTACATTACCTGTACTACCAACTATTGCTACATTATACATATTGGTTCCCCCTTTTTTATTCTTTAATAAATAGATTTTATAAATTTAATTACTATAGAATGTTCTGCTTTATAATATGATGTGAATATATTTAAATTTTTAATTAAATTTTATGTACAGTATTAATGTTTAATTTAAATATAATGTTAAAAAAAACCTTGAGTTATCACTCAAGGTATATATACATCAAAATATATAAAGAATCCTTAAATGATAGCTCACCACATAAATTATGTGACAGAAATATACATATTTTGTATACCCCCAGTTATATAGCTGTAAAGCTTAGGCTATATACTTCGGCGATAAGTCCTTTCTTATTATTTTAACACGCTTTAATCCATAATAGTACTAATACGTATCGCACCTCTATCTATTTATAAATCTATATGGTTATGATTATACCCTGTATATATGAAACTTTCAAGAAATATTTACAAAATAATATTATATACTTGATTTTATTATATGACTATTAAGAGAAAGTGTAACAAAGGATTTTGGGTATAAATATAAAGATATGGGAGAAAATATTTATATAAATTTATATAGGGGGAATTTTTATGAGTAAAACACCATTAAAAAAAATAATAAAATCAAAAATAAAAACTAATAAAGAACTTACACCAGAAGAAAAAATGCGTGAAAAGATAAAATATGAAATTGCAGAAGAGTTAGGATTAAGTGATAAGGTAGACACATATGGATGGGGAGGATTAACAGCAGAAGAAACAGGTCGAATAGGTGGAATAATGACTAAACGTAAAAAAGAGTTAAAGTTGCCAACTAATGACCAAATTTTAGGAAGAAAATAATAGATTGACTTAATATTCTATTACATAGTATTATAAAACTTAGAAATTTATTTCAGTATAGAAATAACTACATTATTTATTTTTCAGTGTAGTAAATAAAATAGGATAAGGGGGGAATAGCATGGCGTATGGTGAATTTGCAAAAATATATGATGAATTAATAAATGAAGATATTAATTATGATGAAATGGTAGATCGTATTATAGAAATTTGCAATTCTTATAATGTAGAATTAAATGATTATTTAGATATTGCTTGTGGAACTGGAAATGTAACTATAAGAGTAGCTAAATACTTTAAAAATATTTATGGAGTTGATTTATCAGAAGATATGTTAAGAGAAGCTTTTGATAAATTTAAAGAAGCACGAATAAAAGGGAAAATAATTTGTCAAGACATGACAGAACTTTCTCTTAACAAAGAATTTGATTTAATAACATCTGTATTAGACTCTACAAATTATATAACAGATTTGAATGATCTTCAAAATTACTTTAATGGAGTATATACTCATTTAAAGTCAAATGGATTATTTATATTTGATGTTAATTCATATTATAAATTATCTGAAATATTAGGAAACAATATCTATACATATAGTGAAGAAGAGGTTTTTTATACTTGGGAAAATGTTTTTGAAGATAATTTACTTTCTATGTTCTTAACGTTCTTTGTTAAAAAAGGAGATCTTTATGAAAGGTTTGAAGAAGAACATCTAGAAAGAGCGTATACTGAAAAAGAATTAGAAAAAGAACTGGAAAAAGCAAATTTAGAGGTTCTTGCTAAGTTTGATGGATATACTGAAAATGATGTACAAGCAAATACTGAAAGAATAGTATATGTAATAAAGAAAAAGCAATAAAAGTAATAGTTGGAGGAAAATATGAGCGATAAAATTATTAGAGCAGTTGCAAAAAATGGAATGGTAAGAATAATAGCTGGAACTACTACAGAACTAGTTGAGGATGCTAGAGTAATACATGAATGTACTCCAGTTGCAGCAGCATCTCTTGGAAGAATGTTAACTGCTGGAGCTCTTTTAGGAGCTACTTTAAAATCATCAAATGAAGTAATGACTTTAAGAATCAATGGTGGTGGAGATGCCAACGGAGTAGTTGTTACTGCATATGAAGGAGCTAAAGTTAAAGGATATATTGGAAATCCATATGGAGATATGCCTTTAAATTCAAATGGTAAATTAGATGTTGGTGGATACATTGGAAAAAATGGTAATTTGATGGTTATAAAGGATTTAGGAATGAAAGATCCTTACGTAGGTCAAGTTCCAATACATTCAGGAGAAATAGCAGAAGATTTAGCTTATTACTTTACTGTATCTGAACAAACGCCATCAGCAGTATCATTAGGTGTTTTAGTTGATAAAGATTATTCAATTAAAGTTGCTGGAGGATTTATAATTCAAATGTTACCAGATGCAGATGAATTCTTAGCAGATATTATAACTTATAGATTAGAAGAAATTCCATCTTTAACAACTATGTTAAATGAAGGAAAGAGTATGGATGATATATTAGACTATATATTTGGAGATATGGACTTAAAAATATTAGAGGAAATAAAACCAGAATTTTCTTGTAATTGTTCAAGAGAAAAAGTTGAAAAAGCTTTAATTTCTATAGGAGAAAAGGATTTAAGAGAGATATATGAAGATGGTAAAAATGAAGAGTTAAAATGCCACTTCTGTAATAAAACATATGTATTTACTCCAGAAGAAATTGGTAGATTATTAGCTAATTCGAATAAATCTGAATAGTATAAATAAAGAAGTAGGATGTTTTTATAAATAGCCTACTTCTTTATTATTTAATATCAAATAAAATATAAATACTAATCAACAATTAGTTAATAGATACGTATGATATAAGAGGTTAAAAAACAAGCAAACTACCTCTATCTATTAGCTTTGTATTACTAAGATATATAGGTTTAATATCATATTTATATAAAAATTTTTTTACTTCATTGCCAAAAGCATAATTATCTAATGATCCAAAGAATGCCATGGAATCATTTGAAATCATACCTCCAACACCTCCGATAAAACCATAATTAAATCCACTTAGTTCTATATCGCCAAATGGTAATAGTAATATATCAAAGCCTTCATTTTTTAATGTGTTATATATACCAGTATCATTAGTTATAATTACTTTTTCTCGTAATGGTAATATAGAGCATTTAGTATATCCTTGATTTACATTTATAGTTTTTTTATTTTTGCAGTAATCTAAGATTTTTTTATCAGTAAACTTTAAATTATGCACTAAGTAATTATCAGTGATATATGCATTAAGTGATATATTACTTGGATATTTAGATGATAAAGTACTATTACTTTCTATAAAATTTATGTTTTTTGTTTTTAAAAGTTCTTTAAAGGACAAATTAATATTCTTATTAATAATTATAGTATTCTTATTAAGTATATTTAGCTGAATATCTGTATGTCCATTTATTGCTTCATAAAGATTATTATCTTTTGGAATTTTTATTACGTCATAATTCAATTTTTTTAGTGAATTTATTTCATTTTCAGTGGTTCTATAGTCAACAAAACATATCATTAATCTTCTCCTTGTTTAAATATATTTCTTATAACATATAAAATATTCATAAAAAAATCAATATTTTATTAATAAGTGTACAGCCAGGTGAGTATATAGAAAAGATTTTAATACATACTAATATTAAGAAAGGAGTGAAATCCATGCTTGTGATAAGATTAGTGCATAATAATGACTTAGACTTAGTAAAGGAATTACAAGAGCTTAGAGAGTTGTTAAAAAAGAAAAATATCACTATTGGTCTTGTAGAAAGTGGTGAGGGTGATTCACATTTAATAAAAATTATGTGCGAAAAAGAGTGTTATAATGAAAAAGTTAAAAGAATGATATATTTATATATAAGCAATATTCTATATAATATAGTAATTGAAAAATATAGAAAAAAGGAACTTTTTAATTTTTTAACTGAAACTTATTTCTTTCTGAAACATGATGAAATAATAGAAGTAGAAGACATGATAATGAAAGTTCTAAGAAGTGAAGAAAATTTAAAAGATGAAAAAATGATATATTGTATAAGTAAAATAAATTCCATAATAGAAAAAATAAAAACTTGCTTGGAAGAAAATGAAGAAATAAACATAAAAGGTTTTATAACTTTTAGAATGAAGGAACTTAGAGAAGATATAGAAGATATTGTTGATAAAGTTGTAGAAGAATATATGGTTGAAAAAGAGTATAAAGAATTTGTAAAGTTATTAAAATATTTTGTTGATATTCAGGAAAGTAAAATAGAAAAAATTAATATTTACATTCATGAAGGTGGGGGCTATGTATTAAAAGATGGATATGGAAATGATGTTTTTAGTGACTTTATGAAGGAGTTAGCTGAGTGTAGAATAGATACTGAAGCTAAAATAGAAGATATAATAATAAGCGGATTAATAACTAATGCACCAAAGCAAATAATAATCCATCATAAAGAAAATTGCATAAATACAGAGTTTATTGAAACTATCGTTAATGTGTTTGGAGATAGGGTATTTTACTGTGCAGGATGTGCAAATTGTATGCCATCTAAACTTAAAGTTTAAATAAATATAATAAATTTGAAAAAATTAGGGTTGTTATGATTTGAAAACAGCCCTTTTATCATTTAATATTAAAATTTTACATGTTCTATAAATTTTAATATGGAATATCTATGAAAAACAATGTAAAGATGGTAAAATACATGTTGAACTTAATTATAATAAAAAGCGAGAAAAAGAACAAAATAATATTATATATTATTGAAATTAGGAGGTGATGTAATGAAAAAAAAGTTTAAAAGAAATTTTAAACTTAAAGGAGTTCAAATTTTAGCTTTAGGATTTATATTGGTAATATTAGTTGGAGCATTAATATTAACTTTACCTATATCTACTACTAGTGGAGAAAGTACTAACTTTTTAGATGCCTTGTTCACTGCTACATCGGCTGTTTGCGTTACTGGATTAATAGTGGTTGATACAGGTACATATTGGAATATGTTTGGACAAACGGTTATAATGATATTAATAGAAATTGGTGGATTAGGATTTATGTCTTTTACAACATTAATTGCTATTATTTTAGGGAAAAAGATTACTTTGAGAGAGAGATTAATATTACAAGATGCTATGAATACTTTCAACATACAAGGCTTAGTAAAGATGGTTAAGTATGTACTAATGTTTACGGTATCTGTGCAATTTTTTGGTGCATTATTATTTTCTACACAATTCGTTCCTGAGTATGGGTTAGGAAGAGGGATGTTTTACAGTATATTCCACTCTATATCCGCTTTCTGCAATGCTGGGTTTGATATTTTTGGTAATTTTAGCAGCTTGACATCTTATAATTCTAATGCTGTTGTAATATTAGTGGCATCAGCATTAATTATAATTGGTGGATTAGGATTTACTGTATGGAGTGAACTATATAGTAGTAAAAGTTTAAAAAAAGTTTCCCTTCATTCAAAAATGGTAATATTAATGACTACAGTGTTAGTTTTAGGTGGAACTGTATTAATGTTTTTATTTGAGAATAAAAATGTTAATACTATAGCAGATATGTCTTTTATAGATAAAGTTATGAACTCATTTTTTGCATCGGTTACACCAAGAACAGCCGGGTTTAATAGTATTCCTACAGATGGAATGACTACGGCTGGACAGTTCTTAACTATAATTTTAATGTTTATTGGGGGATCACCAGGTTCAACTGCTGGTGGAATAAAGACTACAACTATAGGAATCTTGATTGTAACTATAGTATGTGTAATAAAAGGAAGAGAAGATGCAGAGGTATTTAAGAGAAGATTCAGTAAGGAGTTAGTGTATAGAGCATTTACATTAATATTTATTGGATTAAGTTTAGTAATAGTTGTTACTATGTTGTTATCATATACTGAAAAAGGTGCAAGTTTTATGGCGTTATTTTATGAAGCAGTATCAGCTTTTGGAACTGCAGGATTAACGTTAGGATTAACATCTGAATTAAGTAATATAGGAAAGGTATTAATAATCTTTTTGATGTACTTAGGCAGAGTTGGACCATTAACTGTAGTATTATCTATAACAAGAAAAAGAATAAATTCAGGTATTAAATATCCAGAAGGAAAAATTTTGATAGGTTAGGGGAAGAAACATGGCAAATAGTAAACAGTTTGTAGTTATTGGATTAGGTAGATTTGGAGAATCTGTTGCTAAGACTTTATATTCTTTAGGACATGATGTTTTAGCAATTGATATGGATGAAGACTCTGTACAAGAAATTTCAGACTCTGTAACTCATGCAGTTCAAATGGATGCCACTGATGAAAGTGCATTAAAAACTTTAGGGTTAAGAAATTTTGATGTTGCGGTAGTTACTATTGGATCTAATATACAAGCAAGTGTAATGATAACTTTATTAGTTAAAGAATTAGGAGTTAAGTATATAATTGCAAAGGGTCAAAGTGATTTACATGCAAAAGTATTATATAAGATAGGTGCAGATAGAGTTGTACTACCTGAAAAGGATATGGGTGTAAGAGTAGCACATAATTTAGTTTCAGCTAGTATATTAGATTTTATTGAATTATCTCCTGATTATAGTATTATGGAGTTAAGAGTTCTTAATGAATGGAATGGAAAAACATTAAAAGAACTAAAATTAAGAAGTAGCTACGGAATAAATATTATGGCAATAAAAAGAGGGGATGATATAGATATCTCTCCAAAAGCCGAGGATAGATTGTCTGAAGATGATATTATAGTTGCTATTGGTTCAGCTGATGATTTAAGTAATCTAGAAGACATTTTAATTAGAAAAAAATAAGAGGTGAAACTTTGATAGTCATTGAAAGTAAAGACAACACGTTATTTAAGTATACAAAAAAGTTAAAGGAAAGAAAGCATAGAACAAAAGAAAATAAATATATTATAGAAGGATTTAGATTAGTTCAGGAAGCCTTTAAGGCAAAGTGCAATATAGAGTATATAATAGTAAATGAAGGCGGAAAAGGAAAACTAGAAGATTATTTAAATCAATATATGGATAATGTTAAAATCTATGAAATGAGAAATGAATTATTTTCTCAATTAACTTCAACAGAAAATACTCAGGGTATAATTGCTGTAGCTAATATAAATAATTCAATAAGTAATATAAATGGAGACTTTTATTTATTATGTGATAAGGTTCAAGATCCTGGGAATTTAGGGACAATTATTAGAACTGCTCATGCAGCTGGAGTAAATGCAATTATATTAACAAAGGGTACAGTTGATATATATAATGATAAAACTATTAGATCAACAATGGGCTCTATATTCTATATACCAATTATTTATGATAATGATTTAAGCTTATTAAAAAAGTTAAAAGGTGAAGGTTTTAGTTTAGTAGCTACATCTTTAAAGGAGTCAAAAAATTTCTTTGAAGAAGATTTAAGTGGAAAAGTTATATTATCTGTTGGAAATGAAGGAAATGGCATAAGTGAAGAGATTTTTGAACTTGCAGATAAAAAGGTGAAAATACCTATGCCTGGTGGAGCAGAATCTTTAAATGTAGGTGTTGCAACTTCTATAATATTATTCGAAAAAGTAAGACAAAGTTTATTATAAAATAAATTTTAAATAAAGTATTGAAAAAAATATTGGTTATTTGTATAATAAATTGTAAATAAATATTGAAAGACAGTGAATGAGAAAGTAGATATAATGGAGTATACAGGGAGAAAAGACCTTAGACTGTAAGTCTTTTTATATAAAGTTATATTGAAGTTCCCTCAGGAGTCCTAACTGTGAAATTATAGTAGTAGTTAGCGGTTAAAACCGTTATTTAATTAAGATGGATATTTTATTATTAATAAAATATCAATTAGGGTGGTAACGCGGATATTCCGTCCCTTTGTGGGACTGAATATCCTTTTTTTGCGCCAAATTTTAGGAATTAATAAGAAGGGAGAATAAAAATGCAAGAAAAGTTATTAGCAATTAAAGAAGCTGCTTTTAATGAAATATCTGCTGCAGAAAATAGTGGAACATTAGAAGAAATAAGAGTAAAATATCTTGGGAAAAAAGGTGAACTTACTACAATATTAAGAGGAATGGGATCATTAAGCCCAGAAGAAAGACCAGTAGTTGGTAAATTAGTTAATGAAGCAAAAAGCGAAGTTGAAGCAAAATTAGAGGAAGCTGTAAAAGAAATAAAGGAAAGAGAAAAGAATGCTAAACTTGCAAGTGAAGTTATTGATATATCTCTTCCAGGAAAAAGAAATGTTATTGGTAAGAGACATCCTTTAGATTTAACTTTAGAAAGTATGAAAGAAATATTCATTTCAATGGGATTCACTGTAGAAGATGGGCCTGAAGTTGAATTAGATCATTATAATTTTGAGGCTTTAAATATACCTAAGGATCATCCAGCAAGAAGTGAACAAGATACTTTCTATATAAATGATAATATAGTTTTAAGAACTCAAACTTCTCCAATTCAAATTAGAACTATGGAAAATCAAGAACCTCCAATAAAGATGATATCTCCAGGTAAGGTTTATAGATCAGATGCTGTAGATGCTACACATTCACCAATATTCTATCAAATGGAAGGATTAGTAATTGATAAAGGAGTTACTTTTGCAGATTTAAAAGGTACTTTAGAGTTATTTGCTAAAAAAATGTTTGGGGATAAAGTTGTAACTAAGTTTAGACCACACCACTTCCCATTTACTGAGCCTTCAGCTGAAATGGATGCAACTTGCTTTGTTTGTGAAGGAAAAGGTTGTAGAGTATGTAAAGGAAGCGGTTGGATTGAAATATTAGGATGTGGAATGGTTCACCCTAATGTTTTAAGAAATTGTGGAATTGATCCAGAAGTTTATAGCGGATTTGCTTTTGGATTTGGTGTAGATAGAATGGTTATGCTTAAGTATGGTATTGATGATATAAGAGCATTATACGAAAGCGATATGAGATTTTTAAATCAATTTTAATTAGGAGGTAAAGTAAGATGAAAGTACCATATAATTGGCTAAAGGATTATGCGGAAGTAAACGTAGATCCACATACATTAGGAGATAAATTAACTCTTTCAGGATCAGCCCTAGAAGAGGTTATTATACAAGGTGATAATATAAAAAATGTTGTTACTGGTAAAATTACAAAAATAGAAAAGCACCCAGATGCAGATAGATTAAATGTTTGTCAAGTTAATATAGGGCAAGAAGAAGAAATACAAATAGTTACAGCGGCAACTAATATGAAGGAACAGGATATAGTACCAGTTGCTCTTCATAAATCTATTTTAGCTGATGGAACTGAAATTAAAAAAGGTAAAATGAGAGGGGTAGTATCTAACGGTATGTTCTGTTCTGAAGAAGAACTTGGAATTGCTGGGGATGAGCCAGTTCATGGATTAATGATTTTACCAGCTGATGCTCCATTAGGAATGGATATTAAGGAATATTTAGGATTAAATAAGGCAATATTAGATTTTGAAATAACATCTAATAGACCTGATTGTTTAAGTATGATAGGAATGGCTAGAGAAACGGCTGCAACACTTGGAACATCTTATAAAATGCCAAATTTCAACTATGAAGTTAAATCTTCAAAAAATATTAATGATGAATTAAAAGTTGAAGTTAAAGATGAGTTATGTAGAAGATACATGGCTAAAGGTGTTAAGAACGTTAAGGTTGAACCATCACCAGGTTGGATGCAAGAAAGACTTTTAGAAGCTGGGGTTAGACCTATAAACAATATAGTTGATATAACTAACTTTGTTATGTTAGAGCTAGGTCAACCAATGCATGCTTTTGATGCAAGACAAATAGAAAGTAAGACTATAGTTGTTGAAAGAGCTCAAGACGGAGAAAAATTCACAACTTTAGATGAAATAGAAAGAGAATTAGACTCAAGTATCTTAATGATTAAAGATGGTTCTAAGTCTGTAGCTATAGCAGGAATTATGGGTGGATTAAATTCAGAAATTCAAGATGATACTACAGAAGTAATTTTTGAATCAGCTAATTTTGAAGGCACTAACATAAGAGTGAGCTCTAAAAAGCTAAATTTAAGATCTGAAAGTTCTTCAAGATTTGATAAGGATATAGATCCAAACTTAGCTAAACTTGCAATAGATAGGGCTTGTGCTTTAATATGCGAGTTAGGCTGTGGAGAAGTTATGGAAGGAACCGTAGATGTTTATAACAATGTAAAAGAAGAAGGTTCTATAACTGTAAATTCTAATTGGATAAATAAATTCTTAGGAACTGAAATTTCAAAAGAAGAAATGAAAAAAGCATTAGATTCTTTAGACCTAAAGACAAATGTTGAAGGCGATGATTTAGTAATAACTATTCCAACATTCAGAATAGATATTGCTATAAAAGAAGATATTGCAGAAGAAGTTGCTAGAATTTATGGATATGATAAGATTCCTACTACTATATTTAAGGTTTCAACAGAAAGAGAACCAAAATATAAAAATGAAATATTAACAGACAAAGTTATAGAAATAATGGTAGGTAGTGGTGTTAACCAATCTATTAGTTATTCATTTGTATCTCCGAAGGTATTTGACAAAGTTAATATACCAGCAGATAGTGAGCTTAGAAATGTGGTTAAAATAAAGAATCCACTAGGAGAAGATTATAGTGTAATGAGAACAACTACATTACCTTCAATGATGGAATCTTTAGGAAGAAACTATTCAAGAAACAATGATTATGTAAGATTGTTTGAAGTTGGTAGAGTATATTTACCAAATGAAGATGAAAAACAATTACCTACTGAAAAGAATGTTTTAACTATAGGTATTTATGGTGATTGTGATTACTTAGATCTTAAAGGAATAGTTGAAAACATAATTGATGGATTAGGAATAGCTAAAGCTAAATATGTTAGAGAAAGCGAAAATCCAAGCTATCATCCAGGAAAAACAGCTGCTCTTATGGTAAGAAATAAGAAAGTTGGTGTATTTGGAGAGGTCCATCCAGATGTAACAGAAAACTATGGAATAGATGTAGATTGTTATGTGGCTGAATTAGACTTAGATGCTTTATTTGAAGCTTCAACTACAGTAAAAACTTATAAACCATTACCAAAATTCCCAGCTGTAACTAGAGATATAGCGTTACTTTGTGATGATTCTATATTAGTTGCTGAAATAGAGGAAACAATAAGAAAAGCTGGTGGAAACTTAGTAGAAAAGGTTCAATTATTTGATATATACAAAGGTGCTCAAATACCAGAAGGAAAGAAATCTATAGCTTATGCAATTGCATATAGAGATGAAAAGAAAACTTTAGAAGACAAAGATATATCTAAAGTTCATGATAAGATTCTTAAAGCATTAGAGCATAAATTAGGTGCTGTTTTAAGATAATAAATATATTTAAAGGAAGCTGATATTCTCAGCTTCCTTTAAATTATTATTAATGATTTTTTTAGTAAATATAAGGGTTTATATGAAAGTTTAGATTTTCTTAAACCTGAACAACCACAATCTTCTTGTCTATTTATATACTTTGTTTTTGAAAACTCTCTTTTTATAAACTCCCTATTTATGAATGCATAGATTCCCTTATAATCAATGTTACATCTTTCAACATGAATTATAGCAGTATCATTTAAAATTTCTCCAATTGAAAAGCCAACTAAAGATTTTTTGACGTAAACACAAATAGAATATAAATTTAGATAATTAAGATTATAAAGCAAGTCAGTTATCTCTTTAGTTTCTATCTGAAGTTCTTCGCAAAGAGAAGTTCTTTTTGAATGCCAATTTGATAATAGTTTTAAACAATCTTTAATTTTTTCTTCGCTATCAATAGAAGTAACTGTATAGTCATATGAATTTATAAAAGAATTATAATGATTCTTCTTTTGATGATATTTTTTACCTTCTAAATTTAATAAGTCATTTGTTAAATAAATATATTCGAAAGTGTCTCTATTTTCAATGATTTTAAAAGGTAAATTAGTGAATGCTCTTAAATCATAAATAAAGCTATCTTCTATATCTCCTAACAAGTAAATAGTATCATTAGTAGGTAATTCTTTTAATTTAAGAATTAACTCTTGAAGTGTTGCTTTATTGTAACCTATTGGCATCATAAAAAATGATCCATAATTGGTTTCCTTTTTTATTATTAAGCAATTATTTATTATAGAGTATTTAGTTTTACATAAATCTCTCCATAAATATAAAGCAGTAAAGGAATATTCATAAGATTTATTGTTGAAATATTTTAAATAATCATTGAATAAATCCTTATCACTTAGAGTTAACTCTTTAAAGTTTTCCAATTTATCATCCCCTTGTTGTTTATAAAGGTATATATATTATCTTATTTTCATTTTATAAAGATGTGTAGAAATATATTAAATAAAAAATATAGGTATTAAATTTTAACTAAAGAATATACTTTTATGAATAAAACTTTAATATTAAAGGAATGAAATGAATGAAATTAAAAAATTTAGTATTAAATTTATCAAAAGATGATATATTAAATTTAATAGCTTTACAGGATAAAACAATAATTAAAAAGCTGGACTTGGGGAATACAATTAATGCAAGTGGAATTTATAAGTTAGTTGGATTAAATATTGACTTTGATACATCAATGACAATATCTGGTTTTAAAAATAATATAATTTATATTGATATTAATAACTTTCAAATTTCCGGGAAAAGTTCTTCTAATCCATTAGTTAAGGGATCTATAGCTCTTTTGACTAAGTCTATAAATGATATAGAGGGAATGAATTTAAAGGATAAAGTGTTAACAATAGATATTGAAAAAATGGTGAAAGCTTATTGTACTGACACATATGGAATTAAATTAGATAAGTTAGATATTAGCACGTTAAAGACTAGTAATGGATGCTTTGAATTTGGAATTAATGTATTAGATATAAACTTAGGAAGCTTAAAAAATCTTAATAAGTAAAAATATAAAATTTTAAAGGCTATATTACTTTATTTTAAAAATATTTAGTTAGGTAAAATAAAGTAATATAGCCTTTTACTATTATAAACTAGCAATGATAAAATCTTTATACTAGTATTAAAATATGCTATTATTATGAGTATTAGTATTTAATTAGGAGGTAAGGGTATGGATAAGTATATTTTAGCTTTAGATCAAGGTACTACAAGTTCAAGGGCTATAATATTTGATAAGGAACAAAATATATATGGAATAGAACAAAAAGAATTTAAACAAATATATCCTAAAGAGGGATGGGTTGAACATGATCCTATGGAGATATGGGCATCTCAATATGGTGTACTACAAGAAGTTTTAGCAAAAACTAATATTGAACCAGAACAGATAGCTGCAATAGGTATAACGAATCAAAGAGAAACTGCAATAGTATGGGATAAACAAACTGGTGAACCTATATACAATGCTATAGTTTGGCAATGTAGAAGAACTGCAGATATTTGTGAAAAATTAAAGAGTGATGGATTTGACAAGTATATTAAAGAAAATACGGGATTATTAATAGATGCATATTTTTCAGCAACAAAGGTTAAATGGATATTAGATAATGTAGAAGGTGCCAGAGAAAAAGCTGATAAAGGAGATTTGCTTTTTGGAACAGTTGATACATGGTTACTTTGGAAACTTACAAATGGCAGAGTTCATGTAACCGATTATACTAATGCTTCAAGAACTATGCTCTTTAATATTAGAGAGTTGAATTGGGATAAAAAAATATTAGAAAAGCTTAATATTCCAATATCTATGTTACCTGAAGTAAAAAGTTCTTCTGAAATATATGGATATGTTAATTTAGGTGGAAAAGATAATATTAAGGTACCGATAGCTGGGATAGCAGGAGATCAGCAAGCAGCTCTTTTTGGTCAAGCAGCTTTTAATAAAGGTGATGCTAAAAATACATATGGAACAGGATGTTTCTTATTAATGAATACTGGGGAAGAGTTAGTTGAAAGTAAAAATGGACTTTTGACTACTATAGCAATAGGATTAAATGGTAAGTTAAATTATGCTTTAGAAGGTTCTGTTTTTATGGGTGGAGCAATAATTCAATGGCTTAGAGATGAGATGGGAATGTTAACTGATGCTCAAGATTCCGAATACTTTGCTAAAAAGGTAAAGAATAATGGGGGAGTTTATGTAGTTCCAGCATTTGTAGGACTTGGTGCACCTTATTGGGATATGTATGCAAGAGGTTCTATATTTGGATTAACTAGAGGTTCAAATAAAAATCATATAATTAGAGCAGCACTAGAATCTATTGCTTATCAAGTCAAAGATTTGATAAATGCTATGGAAGAAGATTCAGGATGTAAAATAAATACTTTAAAAGTTGATGGAGGAGCTAGTAAGAATAAGTTACTAATGCAATTTCAGTCAGATATAACTAATATCGAAGTATGTAAACCTATAATGACAGAAACTACAGCACTTGGTGCAGCATATCTAGCTGGATTAGCTGTAGGGTATTTTAATAATCTTGAGGAAATAGCGGAAAGTTGCTATGCAGGTGAAAAGTATGAGCCTAATATGAATTTTGAAGAGAGAGAAAATTTATATAATGGATGGAAAAAGGCTGTTAGTAGAGCACAACATTGGGAAGAGTAAATACTCATATATGGATAAATAATTATCTGATATAAAAGTAAGGAGAAAATTTAATGCCAAAGTTAATGAAAATACAAAATCCTAAATTTATCGAGAATGTTGAAAATGTTATAAATATAATAGATGAATTTATATATAGTGAAAAAATACAAAATAAACTTATAGAAAATATTGATATAGAAAGTAAGAATGATATGGGTGTTACTATAGATTCATGCATATTTAATAATATATCCTTTATAGATTGTAGTTTCGAAAGAGTTGATTTAATAGATACAATATTTAAAAATTGTGATTTATCTAATGTGTCATTTATTGGTGGTAGTATACATAGAACTCAATTTATAAACTGTAAATTAATAGGAGCAAGATTTGATGAGTGCAATTTGAAAAATGTTTTATTTGAAAATATATTAGGAAAATACTCTAATTTTTCTTTTAGCAAAATAAATAATGTAAACTTTGTAGAGTGTAATATGATTGAAGCTGTATTACAAGATGTTAAATTAGAAAAAACAGTATTTGAAAATTGTGATTTAACTAATGGATCTTTTAATAAAACATTTTTAGGAAAAATAGATTTGACTACTTGTGATATTACAGGTATTGATGTGGATATTCCTAATATATATGGAACTACAGTAACAACAATGCAAGCTTTGGATTTAAGTAGATTATTAGGATTAAATATAAAATAAAGTATTAAAACTATCTATGATTTTTTCATAGATAGTTTTTTTATAATAATATTTTAGTTTAATGGGAAAAATACTATAGATATTGATATGAATTGGATGTGATATATATGAAGTTTTTAAAATATATGTTGATTTTTATTCCAATCAGCATAGTAGGAAAATTTATGAACTTTTCTCCTGCAGTTATGTTTATTTTAGCGGCTTTGTCAATTATTCCTCTTGCAGGATTAATGGGAGAAGGGACAGAAGAAATATCTTTTTATTCAGGTCCTAAAATTGGAGGTTTTTTAAATGCAACCTTCGGTAATGCAACAGAATTAATAATATCATTTTTTGCATTAAAGCAAGGTTTATTTGAAGTTGTTAAATCATCAATAGCTGGATCAATAATAGGAAATATTCTATTAGTTTTAGGGGCAAGTATGCTTGCAGGTGGATTGAAGCATAAAACACAAGAATTTAATAAGAATATAGTTGAAACCACCTCAAGTATGTTATTGTTTGCAGTTATAGGCTTGTCTATTCCTGCAGTGTTTACTCATACTTTTCCAAGTGATTTGCTAAATACTAGATATGAGGGTCTAAGCATAGCAGTAGCAGTTATAATGTTTATATTATACATATTAAGCTTAGTATTTTCATTTTTTACTCATAAAGAGTTATATGCAGTTAATTATGAAGAAGAGGGAAAAGCAAAGTGGTCATTAAAAAAAGCTATAATTATACTAATAGCAGCTACTATTTTTATTGCAATAGAAAGTGAATTTTTGGTTGATGGAGTAGAAGGAATAACAAGTAATTTAGGATTAAGTGAAGCTTTTGTTGGTATTATATTAATTCCTATAATAGGAAATGCAGCAGAACACACTACGGCAATTACTATGGCAATGAAAAATAAAATGGATGTTGCAATTGAAATTGCAATAGGGTCAAGTTTACAAATAATATTATTTGTAGCGCCAATTCTTTTGTTTTTAAGTTTAATGTTTACACCAATGAGCATAATATTTAATCAATTTGAGCTTATAGCTCTTATAGTTTCAGTTTTAATAGCTAATAAAGTAGCTAGTGATGGACAATCAAATTGGTTGGAAGGAGCTCAATTAGTTGCAGTATATTTAATAATTGCAGCGGGATTTTTTATAGTATAAAGGTTACATTACATAATAATACTAATTAGTACTGTAATTACATAGGATTATATATCTATAGATGAGTAAAATAACTTTGTAATGTGAAATAAGCATTATAATGTATTTTCTTATAGGAGGAATAATGCTATGAGTGAAAAGCATAATTGTTGCTGTTCAAGCCAACAAGAAAAAGAAAAGAAAGCTAATAATTGTGGATGTGAGCATAGAAAAGCTAAAAAAGCTCAAAATATAAAAGAAAATTATTAGAATAACAAATGGCTAGTGTATATTATATACTAGCCATTTATTATTACTATAATTAAAAAACAATAAAAAATTCAATTTTAAATATACAATTAATAAGGAAAAAATGATATTATATAAATTAAAATGATATTATATTATACATAAACAAGGTGGATGTAAATGGAAGAGTTAAAAAAAGCATTAGACGAAATATTTAAGGATGACATAATAAAGATTGTTATAAGTAATAAGCTTAATAAGGAAGTTAAATACAATAAGATAGCAGTTAATTTAAAGGAAACAAATAAAGGGAGTTTTTATCAAATAGAGAAATTTACAGATAAGCAAGTTTTTCATGAAAATGTAAATATAGAGATTATTAAAGAAAAAGTATATGAATGTTTAAATGGAGCATATAAGCAACTTTCAGCATGGTCAGATAATTGTACATATGATATGAAAATATCAAAAAAGGGAAAAGTATTTTTAGGTAAAAAGAAAAGTGATAATTCTAAAGTTGCTAAAAAAGGACATAATAAAGAAAAAAATTATATATTAAAAGAAGGTATGATTATTGAACCACTTATAGATTTAGGTGTATTTACTAAAGAAGGTAAGGTTATTAATTCTAAATATGATAAATATAAGCAGATAAATAGATTTATTGAAATAATCGATGATGAAATTAAAAAAAATGATTATAAAGAGTTAACTATATTAGATTTTGGATGTGGTAAATCATATTTAACATTTGTTTTATATTACTATTTTGTAAAAATAAAAAATATAAATGTGAAGATGATTGGCTTAGATTTAAAGGAAGATGTAATTAAAAAATGTAATGAAATAGCACAAAGATATAAATATGATAATCTTCACTTTGAATTAGGTGATATTAATGGATTTAAGTATAATAATAAGGTTGATATGGTAATAACATTACATGCTTGTGATACAGCAACAGATTATGCATTATATAATGCTGTTAAATGGAATAGTAAAATGATTTTCTCAGTACCATGTTGTCAACATGAGTTTAATGCTCAAATGAAGGCAGATGAATTATCAATATTAACTAAATATGGTATAGTTCAAGAAAGAATAGCTGCTTTAATGACTGATAGTGTAAGAGCAAACTTATTAGAATGTGCAGGATATAAGACTCAATTATTGGAGTTTATAGATATTTCACATTCTCCAAAAAATATTTTAATTAGAGCTTCAAAATCAAATGTTTCAAAGGAAAAAAGAGAAAAATCTCTTAAAGAAGTTAATAATTTAATTGAAACATTTAATTTTAATCCAACATTATTTAAGTTATTAAAAAATGATAATTTAATTTAACAAATAAAGGCAGTAAAGATATAAATTAATTTTTACTGCCTTTATTTTAAAATATATTAAAAGGAGATGTTTATGAAATCAGGTAGAAAAAAAGCTTTTAATGTTATTTATGGAAGAGTACTAATGATAATTGCTTTATTAGTTATACAAATTGTTTTATTAGGATTTGTATTTATGAGATTAAGAGAAAGTCTTCCATATATATACGGTGGATTTACCATAATTACGGCAATTTTAGTTATATATATTTTAAATAAGAATGAAAATCCGTCCTTTAAATTAGCCTGGATGGTACTTTTAATTATATCACCTGTTTTTGGGGCATTATTTTATCTTTTTGTAAAATTTCAAGTTGAAAGTAAGTTGATTAATTATAAATTATTAAAAATTATAGATGAAACACAACAATATCTATCGCAAGATGAAGAAGTTATTAGTGAATTAGAAAAAGTAGACATGCAGGTAGCTAATTTAGCTAAATATATGATTAATATAGGCGGATATCCTATTTATAAAAATACATATATAAAATACTTTTCTTTAGGTGAAGAAAAGTTTAAAGAGATGAAAGAGCAAATAAAAAAAGCTGAAAAATTTATTTTTATGGAATATTTTATTGTTGAAGAAAGTTATATGTGGAATTCTATTTTAGATTTGTTAGAAGAAAAGGTTAAAGAGGGCGTTGAAGTTAGATTTATGTATGATGGTATGTGTTCATTATCGCTATTACCATATGACTATCCTAAAACACTTGAGAAAAAGGGAATAAAGTGTAAAATGTTTTCACCAATTAAACCAGTCCTTTCAACAGCTCAAAATAATAGAGATCATAGAAAGATACTTGTTATTGATGGAAAGGTAGCATTTAATGGGGGAATAAATTTAGGTGATGAGTATATAAATCATATTGAGAAATATGGACATTGGAAGGATACTGCAATAATGCTAACTGGAGATGCAGTAAAAAGTTTTACTTTAATGTTTTTACAAATGTGGAATATCAATGAAAAGGATCATGATGATTTTGAAAAATATATAGCTATAGAAAAAGAAAATCAAAATGCTATTGGGTATATAATGCCTTATGGAGATAGCCCTTTAGATAATGAAAATGTTGGAGAAAATGTATATTTAGATATATTAGCTACAGCAAAAAAATATGTTCATATTATGACTCCATATTTGATTATTGATAATGAAATGATGACAGCTTTAACATATGCAGCTAAAAGAGGCATTGATGTAAAACTTATATTACCTAGTATTCCTGATAAAAAGAGTGCATTTATGTTAGCAAGAACATACTATCCAGAACTTATACAAGCAGGTGTTAAGATATATGAGTATACTCCAGGGTTCGTACATGCTAAAGTATTTTCAAGTGATGATGAAAAAGCCGTAGTAGGAACTATAAATTTAGATTTTAGAAGTCTATATCTTCACTTTGAATGTGCTACATTCTTCTATAAAACTAATACTGTAAATGATGTAGAAGGTGATTTTCAAAATACATTATCTTCATGTAAATTGGTAACTATAGAGGATTATAATAAATTAAATATTTTTTATAAAATTGGTGGAGGTCTGTTAAAATTAATTGCTCCATTGATGTAATAAATTAATTTGAAATAATAATGAAAGAGTACAGCTACTTCATTATTATTTTTTTTATTTGTCTTAAAACATAAAATAATTACATAATAATAGAGTGTATAAACATTTTAAGAAATAATATTAGGGGGAATGGTTATTTTGGGTAAAAGTAAAAAAAATAGTATAACCTTTATTATGATCACTACTATTTTTTCTTTATTAATAATATATTTTCTAATTTCAATTTATTTTAATAAGCATTTTTTTATAGGTACATATATAAATGGTGTAAATGTATCTTTTAAAACAGTAGAAGAGGCTGATACTGAGTTACTAAATGAATCCTATAATTATGTTTTGGAAATTAAGGAGAGAAATGATGTAGTAGAATATATTGAAGGCGATAAAATTAATTTTGAATATAAAGGGAGTAATAAAATAGGTGAGTTAAAGAAAAAACAAAATGGATTTTTATGGCTTAAGTTTTTATTTACCCAAAATATATATAATATAAATAATGTTTATACATATGAAAAAAGTTTACTTGATGAGGAATTTAATAAATTATTATGTTTTGCTAAAGAGAATATTATTGAACCTTTAGATGCCTGCTTTCATTATAATGGTACAGAATATGAGATAATTAACGAAGTATATGGAAATAAAGTTAATAAAGATTACTTACATGCTTATATATTAAACTCTGTTTTAATAGGAAGAGAAACTATTGATTTAGAAGAAATAAATGCTTATGAAAATCCAGATTTTACATCAACAAGTGAAAAAGTTATAGAAGCTCAAAAACAATTAAATACATTTGTATCTACCAGAGTGTATTATAATTTTGATGATGAAATAGAAATTTTAGATGGAAGCATTATTAATGAGTGGTTAGAAGTAGATCAGTTTATGAATGTTGTATTTAATGAAAAGAAGATTAAAGAATATTTAAATGACTTAAGTATCAAATATGATACATATGGAAAGACACGTAGTTTTAAAACTACTACTGGAAAAACTGTAGAGGTAGTAGGTGGAAATTATGGTTGGAAAATTGATAAAAGTAAAGAGTTTGATGAATTAATTAATAATATAAAAAATGGTGAAACTATAAAAAAGGAACCGCTATATATACAAAAAGCATGGGGAACTAGAGAAAATGATATTGGTAACACTTATGTAGAGATAAATTTGACTAATCAATATTTATGGTTTTATAAAAATGGAGAACTAATTGTACAGGGCGATATTGTAACAGGAAATGTAAGTAGGGGAAATGCAACACCACAAGGTACTTATATATTAAATTATAAACAGAAGGATGCAACATTAAAAGGTGCTGGATATAGTTCAAGTGTTAAGTATTGGATGCCATTTAATTGTAATATCGGTATACATGATGCAAGTTGGAGAGGATCTTTTGGAGGTTCTATTTATAAAAGTGATGGAAGTCATGGATGTGTAAATGCACCTGAATATTTGGCTAAAAAAATATATGAAAATATAGAGCCAGGAACGCCTATTGTTTGTTATAAGGTATAATGGTCAAAGGAGGTTCGTGTAAATATATATTGAAATATAAAATTATAAGGAGATATATTATGGAGATTTGGGATTTATATACGAAAGATAGAATTAAAACTGATGAAAAAATGGTGAAAGGTGAAAAAAGTACTAAAGGTTTTTATAGGTTAGTAGTTCATGTATGTATTTTCAATTCTCAAGGAGAAATGCTAATTCAACAAAGACAATCTTTTAAAAATAGTTGGCCAAATATGTGGGATCTTACTGTTGGTGGTAGTGCTATTTCAGGAGATACAAGTCAGTTAGCAGCAGAGCGTGAAGTTTATGAAGAAATTGGATACAAGTTATCGTTAGATGAAATAAGACCAGCTCTTACAATAAACTTCCAAGAGGGATTTGATGATATTTACTTAATTCAAAAAGATATAGAAATATCAAATTTATGCTTGCAATATGAGGAAGTTAAAGCTGTTAAATGGGCTTCAAAGGAAGAAATATTAAGTATGATCAATGAAGAAACCTTTATACCTTATCATAAAAGCTTAATAGAATTGTTATTCGTTATTAAAGATAAAAAAGATGCACATACATAACAACTTGATGGATTATATCATTATTTACTATGATATAATCCATCAAATTATTTCTGTAATATTTTATTAGTATACATAATAAAATATATTATATTAAATTATAAAATTAGAATCTCATTAAAGGGGTGGGGATTTATGGGGAATAAGACAGAGACTATAATTTTAAGATTATCAAGAAATGATGAAAGAAAGATTAGAGATAAAGCTATAAAAGATAATAAAAGTATAACTGAATATATAAAACAGATATGTATATATAAGCCTTGGATTGAAAACTATGAGGAATAAGAAATATGGATTTTATAAGTGTTAGTATATTACATAAGTTATTTATTGTTTTTTATAGTTTTATAATAATTTATGGATTTTACTCTGATCTTAAAGAAAAAAATAAAATTGAAAAAAGAATAAAAGAAAAAATATATGATCAATATAAAACTGAAATATTATTAGAGATAGATGAAGATGAAAAATATATGTTAAGTAATTTAGCTTATGATTATGGATATAATTCAATAGAAGATTTTATAATTACAATATTAAATGAAGAAATAAGTGAGGAATGAATTATTTAATAATAATTATTATCTATTGATAGTATTCCGATATTGTAGTATATTTAGATTACGGAAACACGCTACTAATATGTATTTGTGGATGTAAATTTACTAAATTAAAGATTTAAAATTTCATTTAGTGTAAATATATAATATTGGAGGTTTACAAATGTTAAACATAGGATGTCACCTATCTACTACAAAAGGATTTAAGAATATGGGAAAGGAAGCTTTATCTATTGGAGCTAATACTTTTCAATTTTTTACTCGTAATCCTAGAGGTGGAAAAGCTAAAGATATAGATGAAAAAGATATTAATGGACTTTTAGAAATAATGAAAGAAAATAATTTTGCAAAAATACTAGCACATGCTCCATATACTTTAAATGGATGTTCTGCAGATGAAAATACAAGAAAGTTTGCTACTGAAATGATGGCAGATGATTTAGTTAGAATGGAGTACCTACCTAACAACTTATATAATTTTCATCCAGGTAGCCACGTTAAACAAGGTGTTGATGTTGGGATAGATTATATTGTAGAAATGTTAAACACAGTATTAAAACCTGAACAAACAACTACTGTTTTACTTGAGACAATGGCTGGAAAAGGTACAGAAATAGGAAGAAGTTTTGAAGAAATAGCACAAATTATTGAAAGAGTAGAGTTAAAGGATCATTTAGGTGTATGTTTAGATACATGCCATGTGTATGATGCTGGATATGATATAGTAAATGATTTAGATAATGTTTTAGAAGAATTTGATAGAATAATAGGGCTAGATAGACTAAAGGCTATACATTTAAATGATAGTAAAAATCCTTTTAAGAGTCATAAGGATAGACATGAAAAAATTGGTGAAGGAACTTTAGGACTTGAAGGAATAAGTAGAATAATTAATCATCCAAAGCTTAGACATTTACCATTTTTCTTAGAAACTCCTAACGAATTAGATGGATATAAAAATGAGATAGAGTTATTAAAAGAACAATATAAATAAAATAAGATAAGTGAAAGTATTTTTTATAGGTACCAAATTAGGTAAATAAGAAATACTTTCATTTTTTTTATAAAAAATAGATAAGTATAATATAAAACAATAAAAAAGACTAAAATAATGTTATAAATATTATTTTAGTCTTTTAATAATATAAATATAATAAAGGTTAAAATATTAGAGGTGATTTTTATGAGTGAAAATAATGGAAAAGAAACTAAAGCTATTGAGGTATTATTTCAAAAATTAATAAATGATAGTTATAAACAGAAAGAGTATAGAGATATTTATGTAATTGATATACTACCTAGAAAAGTATCTAATATAGAAAAATATAGCGATTTTAAGAATATTATATTAAAAAACAATAGTTATAACGTTTTAAACAAGTTTGTTTTAGCAATGAGTAAATTATATCTTTATGATAGTCATATTTTTAAATTAGTACATGAAGTTAGAGATAGTTTATCTTTTGAACCATATCATAATGATTTAAATAGATTCATAGATGATGTTGTTTATAATTTATCTGTACCTGAAAAAAGAATGGATATTATATTTAATGAATTAAAAATTGGGGTAGAAGTAAACTCATGGTGTATAAAGATTATGGACTTTGGTTGTATAGATTTAAGATTTGTTATGGATATGTTTAAGTCAGAAGGTCTTTTTATAAGAAGACCACTTTTATAAACTATACAAATACAATCATACATTATTTACCAAGTATCTTAATTATATTATAATTGAAGTAACATGTAGTGATATTGTTTACACTGCTTGTAAGGATAAAATATAAAGGCGAGAGGTGAGTTAATGTCTTATAAAATTTTAGGTAATGATGTTAATAGGGTTGATGCTGTTGCAAAGGTAACAGGAATGGCTAAGTATACAGATGATTTTATAGAAAGAGATATGCTTGTAGGTAAAGTTCTTAGAAGTCCTTATGCTCATGCTCATATTAAAAATATAGATATAGAGGAAGCAGCAAATTTAGAAGGTGTATATGCGGTAATTACACCTAAGGACTTACCAAAGATAAAATTTGCAACAGCAGGACATCCCTATTCGTTAGATCCTAGTCATAGGGATGTAGAGGATAGATTGATATTAACAGATAAAGCAAGATTGGTTGGAGATGCAATTGCAGCAGTAGTAGCTAAAGATGAAATAATAGCTGAAAAAGCATTAAAGTTAATAAAAGTTGATTATGAAATTTTACCAGCCGTATTTGATTCAGAAGAATCAGCTAAAGAAGATGCTCCTAAAATTCATGAGGATAGAAAGAATAATATACTTGCCTCTTCTGTTATAGATATAGGAGATATTGAAAGTGAATTAAAAAATGCAGATTTCATATTTGAAGGTGAATATGAAACTAGTATAGTTCAACATTGTCAGTTAGAAAATCAAACAGCATATTCTTATGTTGATAGTGATAATAGAATAGTTATAGTTACATCAACTCAAATACCTCATATAGTTAGAAGAATAGTAGGGCAAGCGTTAAATATACCGTGGGGACGTATTAGAGTTATTAAGCCGTATATTGGCGGTGGTTTCGGAAATAAACAAGATGTGATAATAGAACCATTAACGGCTGCTATGACTTTAGCGGTTAATGGAAGACCAGTTAGATTTTCGTTAAGTAGAGAAGAAGTCTTTATTGATACAAGAACTAGACATGCTATGAAGTTTAATATTAAAAGTGCAGTTTCAAGAGAAGGTAAATTATTAGGAATTTATATGAAAAATATGGTCAATAATGGTGCCTATGCTTCTCATGGACATTCCATTGCTATGAGTGCAGCAAGTAAGTTTAGACCACTATATGATTTTAAATCTATAAGGGTTGAACCAAAAACTGTGTATACAAATTTACCAACTGCAGGTGCTATGAGAGGTTATGGAATACCACAAGTCTGTTTTGCTTTAGAATCCCATATTGATGATATAGCAACAAAGTTAAATATTGATCCAATAAAATTTAGAAAAGATAATTTTATATCACTTGGTCATATTGATCCTTTAAATGAAATCAAAGTAAGATCTTTTGAATTAGATAAATGTATTGAAAAAGGAAAAGAATTAATAAGATGGGATGAAAAAAAGAAAATATATAAAGATCAATCATCAAATAAAAGAAGAGGTCTAGGAATGGCTTGTTTTAGTTATTTCTCAGGTACTCACCCTGTATCTTTAGAATTGGCTGGTGCAAGAATTGTAATGAATCAAGATGGTTCTGTTCAATTGCAAGTAGGTGCAACAGAAATAGGACAAGGTAGTGATACTGTATTTTCTCAAATGGTAGCAGAAGTTTTAGGAATAAGTATAGAAGATGTTCATATTATTACAACTCAAGATACTGATATTACTCCATTTGATACAGGTGCATATGCTTCAAGACAGAGCTTTGTTACAGGAGCAGCAGTTAAAAAAACAGCACAAGAAGTAAAGGAAAAGGTTCTTTCTCTTGCAAGTAAAAAATATGGCTTGAATATTGAGGAGATAGATATTGAAGATGGAAATATAATTGAGAAAAAATTAGGAGATGTACTATGTCCATTAGGAGATATAGCATTATATTCTTATTATGATAGGATAAATGCAAAACCAATAACAAGCGATACTTCAGAAAATGTAAGAATTAATGCAGTTGCATATGGTGTAACTTTTGCAGAGGTTGAAGTTGATATTGAAACAGGGAAAATTGAAGTTTTAGAAATATACAATATCCATGACTCAGGAAAAATATTAAATCATAAACTGGCAGAAGGACAAGTTCATGGAGGAGTAAGTATGGGACTTGGTTATGCATTATCAGAACAATTGCTATTTGATAAGAAATCAGGCAAACCATTAAATAATAATTTATTAGACTATAAACTTCAAACAATATTAGATACTCCTACTATTGGTGTAGATTTTGTAGAAGAGGCAGACCCAGCAGGTAGCTTTGGACAGAAATCTTTAGGAGAAAATCCTACTATTTCTCCTGCTCCAGCAATAAGAAATGCGGTATTAGATGCAACTGGAGTAGCATTTAATAAAATACCTATGAATCCACAAAGTGTTTTTGAAAAATTCAAAGAAGTTGGATTAATTTAAGGGGGATGTCTATATGTTTGATATAAAGGAAATAAAGGAGCCAAAATCTTTAGATGAAGCACTAAAAGTATTAGATAGTAATACTAAATTAAAGATAATAAGCGGAGGTACTGATGTATTAATAAAATTACATCATGGTAAATTTAATGATGCAGAACTTTTAAGTATAAAGAATTTAGATACATTAAGAGATATTAAGGTTTTAGAGGATAATACAATTTCAATAGGAGCAAATGTAACATTTTCTGATATTTTTAGAAGTGAAGTAATTAATAATAATATTCCTATATTAAGTGAAGCGGCTGTATCAATGGGAGGTCCTCAGATAAGAAATATGGCAACCATAGGGGGAAATATATGTAATGGAGCAGTATCAGCAGATAGTGCACCAGCTTTATTTTCACTTAATGCAGAACTTAAGCTTAAGAGTTTGAATAATGAACGTATAGTTAAAATTACAGAATTTTATGATGGACCAGGTAAAGTTAAAATTCAAAGAAATGAAATATTAACTGAAATTTTAATAAAGGAAGAAAATTATAAAAATAAGAGGGGTAGATATATTAAGTTTGCTAATAGAAAAGCACTTGATATATCAATGTTAGGAGTAGCTCTTTTATATGAGATAGAAGATAATAGCTTTAAAGATTTAAGAATTTCTTTAGGAGTAGCATCTCCAACACCTATACGCTGTAAAAATGCTGAAAATTTTGCTATAGGGAAAGGTGTAACTAATGAAGTTATTAATAAAGTTGCTGAATTAGCAAAAATGGATTCTAATCCTAGAAATTCATGGAGAGGTTCTAGGGATTATAGATTACATCTGATAAGTACTTTAATCAAAAGAATATTAAATGATGATTTGATAAAAAGTGAGGTAAAGTAAGATGAATGATCCTATTATGAAAAAGATTAATATTATAGTAAATGATACTGAATATAACATAGAAGTTGATATTAGAGAGTCTCTTCTAGATGTATTGAGAAATAGACTTTTTTTAACTGGAGTAAAAAGAGGATGCTCCGTAGGGGAATGTGGAGCTTGCACAGTCCTTATAGATGGTGTACCAGTAGATTCATGTATTTATCTTGCTATATGGGCAGATAAAAAGAGGATATTAACTATTGAAGGTGTAGCTAAAGATGGGAAATTAAGTAACGTTCAACAAGCTTATATAGATGAAGGTGCTATTCAATGTGGATTTTGTACACCTGGACTTGTTTTAACAACAACAGCATTAGTTAATAGTGGAAAAGAGTATACAGATGAAGAAATAAAAAGAGAGTTATCAGGGCATTTATGTAGATGCACAGGATATCAAAAAATATTTAAGGCAACTAAAAAATCTTTGCAGAAAAGATAATTAAATATTGACTAAGGGGAGATTTAAAGTGAAAAACGTTTATGGAATAAAAGGAAATATAATATATACAAAAATATTTGGAAAATATGAGGTTGTAAGTAATGGAATAATAGTAGTAGAAAATGAAAAAGTTAAAGGCGTTTATAATGACTTACCATTAAAGTATAAGAATATTGGTATAAAGGACTATGGAGATAAATTAATTATTCCTGGATTTATTGATTTACATTTACATGCTCCACAATTCCCTAATATGGGATTAGGCTTAGATAAGGAATTAATGCCATGGCTAAATAAATATACATTTCCTGAAGAAGCAAAGTATGAAAACTTACAATATGCTGAGGATGTATATAAGAAATTAATAAAAAAGATATGGAGTGTTGGTACAACTAGATGTTGTATATTTAATACAATTCATAAAGAAAGCACAAAGTTACTTTTAGATTTATTTAATAAATCTGGATTAGGAGCATATATTGGAAAAGTTAATATGGACAGAGAATCTCCAGATATATTAATAGAGGATACTAATAAATCAATTTCAGAAACTATAGAGTTAATAAAAGAGTATAAAGATAAGTATAAATTAGTAAAGCCAATAATAACTCCACGATTTGTTCCAACCTGTAGTTTTGAATTACTAAAAAGTTTAGGAGAAATAGCAGGTAAATATGATATACCGGTACAATCTCACCTTTGTGAAAATTCAGGTGAAATAGAATTAGTCAAAAAGCTACATCCTGAATGCAGAAATTATACTGAAGTGTATGATAAAGCAAATTTATTAAAAGAAAATAAGACTATAATGGCTCACTGTGTATTAGTAAATGAAGAGGAAATAGATTTATTAAGAGATAAAAAGGTATTTATAGCTCATTGTCCAACATCTAATTTAAACTTATCTAGTGGAATAGCTCCAATTAGAAGATTAATTGAAAGAAAAGTTAATGTTGGATTAGCTTCAGATATATCAGGTGGACATACTTTATCAATACCAGAAGTTATAACCTCTTCAGCTCAAGTATCAAATTTAAAATGGCTTAATAGTAATAAGGTTGAAGAAAAACTTACAACAGCAGAGTTATTTTATTTAGCAACTAAGGGTGGAGGAAAATTCTTTGGTAAAGTTGGTAGCTTTGAGGAGGATTATGAGTTTGATGCTTTAGTTATAGATGATAGTGATTTACTTATTGAAAATAATCTTTCTATAGAAGAAAGATTACAAAAATTTTTATATATAGGAAATTCTAATAACATTATTTCAAGATATGTTTCTGGAAATCTTATTAATGAACCTATTTTATAGAATTATAAAGCTTAAAAATTAAAATGCTTATTAAAGTAAAGTGTGGTGAGTTTTTGATTGATATATTTAAACCAAATACTTTAGATGAAGCAAAGAAAATATTAAATAGTGAAGAAAATATAAAAGTATTAGCTGGTGGTACAGATTTAGTAATTGATATTAGAAAAAATAAATATATACCAGATAGTTTATTAGATATAGGTAATATAAAAGAATTAAAAAATATAGAAGAAAAAGATGATAGTATATCTATTGGAGCTAATGTAACCTTTAGTGAACTTAAAGAAAGTGAAATAATAAAAAAGAGATGTAACTCTTTATATGAATGTAGTAAAACTATGGGCTCTCCACAGATAAGAAATGTTGCTACTATAGGTGGGAATGTAGCAAATAGTGCTTCAGCAGCAGATTCAATACCTTGTTTAATGTCTTTAGATAGTAAAATAATTTTAGAATCTATTGATGGTATTAGAGAAGTTAGTTTAAGAGATTATTTTAAAAACTACAATATTGAACATCTAAAGAAAAAGGAAATAATAACGAAATTCATTATTCCTAAAAAGAATAGTATAAGTGGGTATTACAAGCTTGGAAAAAGAAATTCTTTATCTATAGCTAGAATAAGTGTAGCTGTAAGATTAACTTTAAAAGAAGATATAGTAAAAGATATAAGTGTAGTTATTGGTGCAGCAGGTAAAGTACCATTTGAAGTTACAGATGTTAAAAGAGTTATAATAAATGAAAAAAAGGAAGCTTTATTTGAAAATGAAATTCTAAGTATTTTAGAAAATTCAGTATATAATAGCATAAAGGGAAGAAGTACTGTAGAGTTTAAAAAAGAAGCTGTTAAAGGTGTATATAAGCAGGCTTTATATAATGCATTAAAGATTGAAGGTGTTTAATATTAAGGTTTCTATTAATGTAAATGGAATAAATTATACTAAGGATATTAATCCATCAACAAGATTAATTGATTTTATAAGAGATGATTTAAAACTTAAGGGAACTAAAGAAGGTTGTGGGGAGGGAGAATGTGGTGCATGCACAGTTATTGTTAATGGAAAAACGGTAAATTCTTGTTTAATGTTAGCCTCTTCTGCTCATGGAAAAAATGTAATAACAATTGAAGGTATTACAGATAAAGATAAACTGCATCCAATACAAGAAGCTTTTATGGAAGTTGGAGCTGTTCAATGTGGTTATTGCACTCCTGGTATGATATTAAGTGCAAAGGCGCTTTTAGATGAAAAACCAAATGCAAATGAAGAGGAAATTAAAGAGTCCTTATCTGGAAATCTTTGTAGATGTACAGGATATAAAAAGATAGTACAAGCTGTTATATTAGCTCAAGATAAATTAAATAATAAATAGATCTAATACTTTTGGAGGTGAAAAAGTGGTTGGTAAAAGTATAATAAGACCAGATGCATATGAAAAAGTATTAGGAAAATCAAGATTTCCAGATGATTTAGAATTTGAAAATATGCTTTATGCAGGTGTTAAGAGAAGTTCTATTGCTTATGGAAAAGTTAAGTCTGTAAATATAGATGAAGTTAAAAAGCTAGATGGTGTAATTGATGTTATAGATTATAAAGGTATACCAGGTGAAATTACTCATGGTGTAGTTTTTAAAGATATTCCTATTTTGGTTAAAGATATTATAAAAAGAATTGGCGACTGTATAGTATTAGTTATAGCAAAAGATAAATCAAGTTTAGAAAATGCTTTAGAAAAAGTCAATATAGAGTATGAAGAGTACAAGGGGATATTTACAATAGAAGATGCATTGAAAAATGATGCACCTATATTGGGGGATAAAAATAATATTTTATATCATATAGAAATTAAAAAAGGAAATGTTGAAGAGGCTTTTAGAAATTCTAAGTTTATTACAGTTAACACTTATTATACGCAAATGACTGATCATGCTTTTATGCAACCTGAGGTAGCTATTGCAAATTATAGAGGTAACAATAAATTAGATTTATATGTTGCAACACAATATCCTCATTATGATCGTGAAGAAGTTGCAAGATGCCTCAACTTAAATGAAGAACAAGTTAATATTATTAATATGTCTATTGGAGGGGCCTTTGGTGGAAGAGAAGATATAAATCCTCAATGCCATGCAGCTATTGCATCTTATTTAACAAAAAGACCTGTTAAGATAATTTATTCAAGAGAAGAATCTACTATATCTCATAGTAAGAGGCATCCAATGAAAATGTATTATAAAACAGCTGTTAATAGTGATGGAAAGCTTTCTGCATTAAAGGCTAGAATATATGCTGATACTGGTGCTTATGCATCTTGGGGAATTAATGTTGTAAGAAAGGCTGCAGTACATGCTACAGGTCCTTATGAAATACCTAATGTAGATATAAAAGCAAATGCTATTTATACTAATAATCCATTTTGTGGAGCAATGAGAGGCTTCGGAGCAGTACAAGTTCCAATAGCTTATGAGTCTCAAATGGATATTTTAGCAGAAAAGCTTAATATTCATCCTCTTAAATTTAGAAATATTAATGCTTTTACATCTGGAAGTTATACTGCAACAGGACAAAAGTTAGAAGAAAGTGTTGGAATTAAAAAGTGCATAGAAAAATTAGCTTCTATTGATGAAATTGATTTGTAAGGAGTAGTTAATATGAAAAAGAAAGGTATTGGATATGCCTCAACTTTTTATGGAACTGGTTATGGTAATGGATTTCCTGATGAATCAAGGGCAACTGCTAAAATAGAGAATAATGGAACCATTAATATTTATGTTGAGGTATCAGATGTAGGCTCAGGTGGAAAAAGCGTAATGTGGCAAATTGCTACTAAAACATTGAATATAGATGAAAAATTAGTTAATGTAATTAATACAAATACTAATAGCATGAAAGACTCAGGCACTGCTGCAGCTAGTAGACAGACTTATAATACTGGTAATGCTGTTTTAAATGCTTGTGCTAAATTGAGAGATAATATTAATAATGTTATTAATAAAACAGAAAAACTATCTTCATCAGATAAGATTAAAAAGATATTTCAACATATGAAGAAAAATAATATTTCAACATGTGAAGATGGTTATTTTAAAGCAAATACATCAAAAATTCATGAGAAAGATGGACAAGGAAATCCTTATTGGCCATATACATTTGGAGCTCAAAGAGCTACTGTTATAGTAGATACTGAAACTGGTAAGATAGATATATTAGAAATTGTATCTGTGAATGATGCAGGAAAAATTATTAATCCTACTTTAGCAGAAGGTCAAGTAGAAGGGGGATGTTTAATGGGAGTGGGATATGCACTTATGGAAGAAGTTAATTTAAATAAGGGGAAAATTAAAAACACTAATTTTTCTAATTATATTATCCCTACTTCTATGGATATGCCTAATATAAAATCATATTTTGTTGAGGAAAATGAATCTACTGGACCTTTTGGAGCAAAGGGATTAGGTGAACCAGTAATGCTGCCAACAGCTCCAGCTATTTTAAATGCAATTTATGATGCTATTGGAATTAGATTTTATGAGCTGCCAGTAACTTGCGAAAGAGTATTAGCAGCATTAAAAAGAAAATAATATTTTATTTGTAAATGGATTATATCTTACAAACTTAGATATAATCCATTTTGTGTTTATAATGGTAAAAATAAGTAATGTTTATTTGTGTGATATAATTAAAATAGAGACTTAAAAAGAGTTATAAAGTGGAGGATATTATGGGAACTGAAGAATTAGAGAGGCTTAGTATTGAACATATTAGAATTTATGAAAGCTTTGAGAAAAAAGAAAAGTGTGCATTATGTAGATCTATAGAAGAATTTGAAAATCAAGTATTAAATTCGATATCTACAGATTTAGTTATGGATTTAGACTTTTTTCCTAAATTCGGGCATGAATATACATTTTGTGATTATCATATGAGCAAAATGGAGGACATGAGAGATAAATTAGGAATGGCAATAATGCTAAAGAAACTTATTACATTAGAAATTAGAAAAATGGAAAGTGGTCAACCTGAAAATAAAGGTTCGAAGCTTTTTATGAAAAAGTCACATGATAAGAAGTGTTTTGTTTGTGAAAAAGTAAATATTAAAGCTATGAATAGTGATATTTCTATTACATTAGATTTATGGAAAAATAAAGAGTCTTTTAGAGAGAACTTTAGAAAGCAAGAATATTTTTGTTTTAAGCATAATAGACTTCTTATCAATGAAGCTAAGAATAAGCTTAGTAAAAAAGAATTTCAAGTATTTAGAGAAGAAATAACCAAGGTTCAAATGAAGTATTGTAAAGAGTTAGAAAATGATTTAGAGTGGTTTATTAATAAATTTGATTATAGATATAGTAGTGAACCTTGGTATAACGCTAAGGATTCTATATATAGAGCAAGAGAAATATTAAGAAGAGATAATATTTAAATTATGAAATTTCAGATATGTAAATGTATTATAGGGAGGTTAGACATATGATAAAAATAAATTAATAGATATAAATATATTAACTATAGATTTTAAAAAGGGGGCAAAGAAAAGATGAGACGAAAAATTTTAGTGCTTATTTTGGGAATATTTATATTTATTAGTTCTGGGTGTGGAGCTGATAATTCTACTAAAGAAAAAGTATTTAAAGATATTGAAAGTAACAATAAAAATAATAATTTAAATTCATCAGCAAATGAAGTAGTTGATAATTATGAAGAATCAACTGAAGTTGAAAGTGTAGAGGGATACGTTTTAAAAGTTGATAAAAACAATATATATGTAGATACAGAAAATACTGAAGGAAGAATATATACAGGTGAAGGCAATGATAGAGCTATTATATATGATATAAGTAATGCGGAGATTGATTCACCTAGAGGAATTAGAGTGGGAATTACGGTATCTATAGAATACCATAAAGAGAATGGTGTTAATATCGCAACTCATATAAGTAGCGATGGAGATGAAAAAGAGCCCATACCTATTAAAGAAATAGCATTTAATTGGTTAGATGATGAAAGAAAAGAATCAATAATTAATATGGATAATGCTAAAATTGAGAAAGTAACATATAAAGAGGACTATTTTGTAGTTTCAAATGAAGGATCAATAAATATTAAAGACAAGGTAGTTTATAAAGTAACCTTTGATACATCAGCTGAAGTATTAGGTCCAATAGTAATTTATTTAGATAAAGATAATGGAGAGGTACTGGGTACAGAGATTAGAAAATAAAAATTAAAATAAATTTGAATTTAAAGAGGAGAATGTTATGGATATTTGGGAAAAGTTATATTTAAAAGCAAAAGAAGAATATCATCCTGAGGAGGTTTCTCCATTTGTTTATGCACATCATGTTGTTTGTGCTTTGGAAGCAGAGAATGGTGATATTTATACAGGATTCTGTATAGAAAGTTGTGGTGGAGTAATGAATTTATGTGCAGAAAGAGTTACTGCATTAAATATGTATATGAATAGCGGACAAACAGTAATAAAAAGATTAATTGCTTTTAGAGATAAAGCACCTTATGGTGGAGGAAGTGGTATGCCATGTGGTGCATGTCGAGAGTTCTTAATGCAACTTTCAGAGAAAAATAAAAAAATCGAAATTATGGTTAATTATGATAATCGTGAAATTATTAAATTGGAAGATTTAATATCAAAGTGGTGGGGTGATGAACGATATACAAATGATAGTTTAGAGAAGTAAATTTTAGTTTATCTAGTAGTCATATAAAAAATCAAGAAAAATCAATGTTAGAGGTAATTAAAGAAGAATAAGAACAATTAATACTAAACAACAAAGAAATAATTGATTATTTGGATTGTAATTTTATAAGTATGTAGTTAGATTTTTATTTGTAGGGGAGATTAAGGATGAATAATTTAAAAACAGTTAGTATTATAGCTTTAATAATGAGCGTAATTACAATGATAGGTGGAATTGGCATAGTAATTTATTATGTAAACAATTTACCTATTAGAGGGTTATCAATATTTATTTTAATTATGTCAGCTACAATGGTATCGAGAACAGTGAGTTTGATTTTTAAAGAGATAAAGTAATGTAAGCTTAGATTTATAAAATAGATTTGATGAATAATTTTAAATTATTGTGAACTAAATGATCTTTGAAAGTTGAATAGTACGGTATTTACAAAATATGATATAATTAACTCGCAATTGTATTATTATACATGATAGTTTGATTTTTTTGCTATAAAATAAATGGGGATTTATGGAGGATGAATGAATAAAGTATATGTAGATGTAACAGAACTAAATAAGTGTGTATGTGTATTTATAGAAGATACGGAAGTCATTAAAGCAGGTAGTACTGTTTATCCTATGAGTTCAAATGAAAAAAATGAAATTTATCAACAATATGCTGATAATTATGATATACATTTTATTTTTGATGATAATATTCCTAAATTATCATTTTATACAGTTCCTCAAGTCGATGTTTTTGCAACAGATAGTGAAGATGGCTTAATTGGAAGTGTTGGTTCAATGACAGATTTAGAAAGTGATTCACCAATATGCTATATCGATAGAAATAAAAAATGTTTTTTCATTGCAAATAATCTGGAAGAGTTTTTAGAAAGATCTAATAACTGGAAAAATAATCTTAAACCATATAATGAAGTTGTATTTTATGAATCCAAATTAGAAGCTGAAAAAGAATTGAGATTTATTAATATTTAAGCTCTAAAAAGTAATTGATTTAAAATGTTATAAAGATAAAATTAAATAATAGAGAACGAAAATATCATATTATTCAAAAAGAATATGCGGTATTTTTTTAGTTTTCAATTTTAAAATTTACGAGTAGTTTGAAATTATTGCGAATTAAGTAATAGAAATGTTCTTTGAAAATTGAATAGTAAGATTTTTGGGAAATATGTTATGATTTATTCGTAATGGTATTATTATTTGAATTAGTTATGTATTAAATTACTCAATAAATAGGAATTTGTGGAGGTAGTAATTGTATGATAAAAGCGGTAATATTTGATTTAGATGGATTATTAATTGATAGTGAGATAATTTCATATAAAATCTATAAAGAAATATTACATCAATTTGGATATGATTTTTCTATGGAAGAATATGCTCAAAATTTTAGTGGTAAAACAGAAGTCAAGAATGTTACAAATTTAATAGATACATATAATTTACCATGGTCTGTTGAGATAGGATTAAACAATGTATTGAAAATTGAAAGGGAATTTCTTGCTGAAGGTGTTGCTTTAAAAACTGGAGCCAAGGAATTGTTATCCTATTTAAAAAATAAATGTTTCAAAATCGCAATTGCTTCTTCAAGTACAAAGGATAGAGCATTAACTATATTAAGACAGCATAACATCATTGAATATTTTCATGAGTTTGTATTTGGTTATGAAGTCGAAAAAGGAAAACCAGATCCAGATATTTTTCTAAAAGCTTGTGACAAGCTTTCAGTAAAGCCAGAAGAATGTTTGGTTTTAGAAGATAGTGAAGCAGGAATACAAGCAGCATATTCAGCAAATATTCCAGTAATATGTATTCCTGATATGAAAGTGCCAAATCAAGACTACTTGGATATGACTAAAATAGTATTAGGTTCATTGGAAGAAGTTATTTATTATTTATAGAAATATAGTAAGTAATCGATAAATTCCAATTTTAGCAAATATACTCCAAGAAAGAATCTTAATTTATTGTGATTTAAAAGGATGTCCGGATGGGACATCCTTTATGTTATACTTATTTCAATATTATTTTGAAACAAAGCCATTAAAAATTATCTACTAAAATAATCTAATGTGTATAAGGGGGGAAGATTAATTGAAAAAGTCAATATATTTTATAAGTATATTTTCATTAATGATTATGTTATATGTTTCTGATCAAGAGAATAAAAAGTTAGAAAATATGACTACACAATATACTGATAATTATGTTTCGATTATTTGGGAAGATAGGACGTATATTCCATTCTGTGCCATTGACAATAGTGAAAAAGGAATACAAATTGGTATAGTTAATGGAGATAAGAATGATAGAGTATATGAATATAGAGCGCATTCAACAGATGAGTGGATAATTTCATTTTATAAGTCTGGAGAAATGGATAACTCTATGTTAATGAAAGAGATAAATGTAACGGAAATCCCTGATAACTTACAATCTGATTATAAGTGAGATAATAAATAGTTTTTACATTGATGCTGGAAGGTTAGTGAAATCTAATATAGAAATAACTTAGATAATTAGCTTAATAATTCCATTATTATTGTCGATATTAGCAAGAAAGCTTATTATAAATAAAGTGGGGAATAATACATTTGAGGATAAGTTAGTTTCTAGAGCGTGTGATTATCAAGGATATTTTTTAAACATGGCTATTATAGCTATGTTTGCTTCACAAGGAAAATCATTACTAGAAAATTATAAAGTATTATTTATTCTATTAGTGCCAATATTATTATTCTTTACAATTAATTTTATAGTTGGAAGATTTGTAGGTAAAATTATTAAACTAAATTATCAAGATAGTGTTTCTTTAAGTTTAACTACTCTTGCTAGAAATTCTCCTGTAGCATTAACAATTGCTGTTGCAGCATTTCCAGATAAACCTTTAATTGCATTAGTTCTCATAATTGGACCACTAATAGAATTACCAGTATTATTTTTAGTATCTAAAATATTATTAGGTATAAAATTAAGAAAAGAATTATATCAAAATAATTATTCTTCTTAGTATTAATATTTATGAAAAAATAATTATAAATTAAGAAAATACCGTCTTATTCAAAAGAATATGGGGTATTTTTTTAGTTAACAATTCAAAAATATTATAAGCAATTTGAAATTATTATGAACTAAAAGATCTTTGAAAATTGAATAGTATGGTATTTATAAAATGTGCTATAATTAGCTCATAATTTTATCAATATGAGAATTAATTATCTATTAAACTACTTGATAAATAGAAATTTGTAAAAAATAAATAACATTTTGAAGGATTTAAATTGAAAAATAAGAGGTGATTACAAATGGAAATTCGTATTGCATCATATGAAGATTGTAGGAGTTTAGCGCTATTAAAAAGAATTGTATGGGAAACCACTTATAGGGGAATTTATCCAGATGAAAAGATAGATAAATATGATGTTGATTTAAATGAAAATAAATTCAAGAATATGATAAAAGAACAATCGCAGAGACTATTTGTTATTTTAAGTGATTCAAAAATTATTGGATATATTAGTTGTGGAAAAATTATGGGGGCTTTTGATAAACATACTCATGATATAGGATTACTGTATTTATTGAAAGAGTATCAAGGTAAGGGAATAGGGAGACAGATGTTTGAATTTGCTAAAAAGGAGCTTAAAAATCAAGGAATAACAGAGTTTATTGTTTCATGCAATAAATATAATATTCCAGCACAACAGTTTTACAAAAAAATGGGAGGACAAATAATTAAGATTGATGAGGATAATGAAGATAAATCAATTCCACAAGTAAAATTCCAATTTATAGAATAGCTTAAATAAGCAGTTTTAAAATATTGCTAAGGTAAAATTAGATATTAAATTTATAAAAATACCGTATTATTCAATAAAGAATATGCGGTATTTTTTAGTTCGCAATTCAAAAAAATGCGAGTAGTTTGATTATATTGTGAAGTAATTAAGAGAATTTGATTTTTAAAAATATAATAGCATTATATTTACAAAATATATTATAATTTACAAAGGGATGTAATTTCTTGTGGATAATTAAGTTGTTATGAAAGTTTGTAAATTAATAATGATATTTTAATGCAAGTTAAATAAAAGTAAGGACCTATAATAGTGAAAGAATTAAAAATGTGTTTAATTAGGAGGTAATTTATGAAATACAGACGAGCTAATCGTGATGATATAGATCTATTTGTAAAAAAGATAAAAATATTTTAGTATATTAGAAAAGTTACTTGATTAGCCATTTGGAATAGGATATCCAAAAGAAGAATCTGCAAGAAAACAAAAAGATAGTAATTTATTAAAATCTATAAATTCTATGACTAAAAGAGATCTTAAGGATATAATTCCTAAAGTGGATATGGATTTTATGAAAAAAAGTTATTAGTAGAGATAATGCTTTTGAGTATGTTCTAAAATATGGATAAGATAATGAGCTAATGGAGTTATTGAAATCATATAGATAGGTTCTAATTTATTCATTATATTAAATGAAAAATATTAACATATTAAGAATCAACGTAATATTTATATAAGAATAAACTTAATAATGAAAACTTGCTTTAAATCTCAGTATATATAGAAATGTGAAAATAGCAATATTTGATTTGATATAGAATTAAAAAATATGAACCACAAATAGAATTTAGGGAGGAAGGTATAAAGATGGATAGATTAAAATTGGTTTTGCCTAATATTAAATATAAAGAAAGTATAATGGACTATAAAAATGAATTTATTAGAAATGGAGATAGTATGGATGGTACTGCGGGTTTAGCTAATGCTCAATCTTTTGAAGAGTGGTACCAAGCATTTAAAGATAATTTAAAAGAAGAGACTGTAAGAGAAGGATTAGTACCTGCAACAACATATCTTGCTATAGATGAAACTAACAAGTTAGTTGGTATGATTGATATTAGACATAAATTGAATGAGTATTTATTGAACTATGGAGGTCATATAGGATATAGCGTTAGAAAGTCAGAAAGAAGAAAAGGGTATGCAACAGAAATGTTAAAATTGTCATTAGAAAAATGTAAAGAACTAAATATAAAAAGAGTCCTAATTACTTGTGATAAAAATAATATTGCGTCAGCATGTACTATATTAAAAAATGGCGGTGAATTTGAAAATGAAATAATAGATGGACATGAAGTGACACAAAGATACTGGATTAATTTACTATAAATTTCAACTTTATTAGTAAGTTAAATAAAGAGTTTAAAATCATTATAATTAAATGGAGGTGATTTATATGGAGGTGAGGCTAGCAATTATAGAAGATTTGCCACAAATTAAGGGTATGTATAAAGAAATTATTAAAAATATGAATAGCAATAATATTTATATTTGGGATGAAATATATCCATGTGAATTTTTTGAAGATGATATTAAAAATAATCAACTTTATGTTTTGATTGATAATTATGAAATAGTTTCTGCTTTTGCTTTAAGTTATTCAAATGCAGGATCAGATAGTGTAAATTGGAAAGATAATTATGCTAAGGCTTTATATATTGACCGATTGGGTGTAAATGTTAATTATTTAAGAAAAGGAATTGGTTCTATTGTGCTTAATAAGGCAATTGAACTTTCAAGAGAGATTAATGTAGAATATTTAAGACTCTTTGTTGTAGATGAAAATGATCCAGCAATAAATCTTTATAAGAAAGTTGGATTTAAAAAGGTTGATGGGATTTATGATGAGGTAATTGATGATGATTTAGTTCTTCATCAGTTTGGGTTTGAAATAAAGATATAGATAGGAAAGTATGTTAATAACTATATTATAGGAGGGATTTTAAATTATGGAGGTTAGGATAATAAACTTAGAGAAAAAATTGATTAATTTAAAAAAAATAAAGAAAATTTTAAGTGATAAAGAATTATTAAAGTTTTGTAGGGAGAACAAGAAATTTCTAAACTCTTATGTAAGGGCAAAGGAATTTGAAGGGGATTTTAAAGATTTTTCTTTAAATTTATACAATTCAATTATTAAATATCCTAATATTTTAGATGAAATTGATAAAGTAGTGAGTAATATAATAATTAATAAAAAAGAGATTGAGGATAAGCTTTTATTTTTAAGTGAACTTTCAAATTATAATAAAAATTTAGATATAATAATGTTTTATGGTGGCTTTAATGATGGAATATGTACTTATGGAGATAATATATATTATGCAATGGAATGGTTTATAAATCCTGATAATATCAATATGAAAAATGATGAGATTATATATAGATATTTAAAGCAATATAGTATTAATCCAGAAGATATTATATATAATACTGTAATTCATGAATTTGTTCATATTTGTTCTTGTGAAATAGAAGATAAGAGTAATCCAATTTGGCATCTGATTGAAGAGGGTAGAGCTGCTTATATAACCAATCAACTAGATAAAAGAGATGATTTAGGGTTGCTTATGAGTGAGAATGACTTAAAATGGTGTAAGGAAAATGAAAAATATCTTTTTAATGAAATGTTTAATGTTATTTCAGAAAATGATGAAAATAAATATTTTGATTTTATATCTCCAAGAAGAAATATATGTGGTGTTTCAAGAACAGGCTATTTTATGGGGTATAAATTAATTGAAACTTATATGAAAACAATAGATAAATTAAGTCAAAAAGAAAAAATTAAGAAATTGCTTTGCACAAATGAAACTGAAGTTTATTTTAAAACTTTAAGAAATATGTGTTTATAGAATAATTAAAAAAAGAGTATATAGATTTGTTTTTTTACACAAATCTATATACTCTTTTTTGTATGATTAGTTACTGTATTTGTATAGGATGAAAATTTTAGAATGCTCCCTCTGTTTTATAGTGCATAAGAGAAATCTATCTTATTACTCATTTCTTTTAACTTCTTCATACTTACCCCTAAATATCTCATAGTTGTTTTTATATCAGAGTGATTTAATACATGTCTAACTAATTCTATATCATGTCCTGATTCTTCATATAGTGTATGAGCAAAAAGTTTTCTAAATGAATGAGTACCAATATTTTTATAACCTAAATAGTCAGTAATTATTTTTAATTGCTGTTGCATATTCCTTACTTTATTAGGATAAATGAAATCATCTTTATCCAAATTATTATTAACTGCATATTCTAATAATTTATTATACATTGCATCATTTAAATCTCTATTTTGCCATTTACCTGTTTTTATCTCCTTAATAGCAAATTTACTTCTATTAAAATCTGAAACCTTTAAATTAACTATATCGGAAGCTCTAAATCCTAATGTTGCCTGAAGTGCTAATGCAAAAGCTAAAGATGGATTTGGTCTAAACTTTTTTTCTTTCCCTGTGTTTTTATCTAAATAAGTAAAACCTTCCTTACATAGTTTAATTATACTTTCATACTCTTCCACCTCTAATGGTCTTGTGGCTTTATAATTCTTTTTTTTACCCTCTTCTTTTATATTTTCATCATTTTTATATAATTTTTTATCATTTAAAATTGCTCCCTCTGTTTTTTGAGCTATTTTTTTAGAAATGTTATTTGCTCCCTCTGTTTTGATGAGATTTTCTTGAGTTTTTTCAGTAAACTCATTATTTTTTTCATATGCTTTCATTTGTTTATAAAATTCGTAGAATTTCATCATATCTAGCATTTCATCATTTAAATTCATTTGAAATTTCCTTTCATGTATAAATCGATTTTTACTTAAAATAAAACTGCGCATTTTGTATTTTAAAACTGCGTGTTTTGTATTTTTATATATTTATAATACCAATAAAACGGCTTAAAATCAAGGGTTTGATAAAAAACTGCGCACATTCGGGAATGTGCGCAGTTTTTTTGAAAAATAATATTGTTATTTTTTATAGAATTTGAACTTTTTATATGTTATAATTGTAGCATAAAGTTAACTAAAGTTAACTTAGTTAACTTTAGTTAACTAAGTTAAAAATGAAAGAGGTTTTAAGAATATGAAAAACAATGATAAAATCAATGAAAATCAAGAAATAATAGTTGAAAATAGTAGTGAAAAAGCTTTAGAAAATGAAGTGAATTCTTTTGATTTGCCTCAGGAAGATAAAAATAAGATAGAAACCAAGGGGTTAAAACTAAAAAAATCTACAAAAGAAAGATTAAATTTACTTCAATCTAGTTTTGACGATGCAGAAAGTATGGTAGTAGCATTGTTAAATCAATATGAGGTTTTCAAGGTTGAAAGTAATGATAAATTTGCTGATAGAAAAGGAGAAATTGACAGGTTTAATTTTCTTATGGAGTCTATAAAGGGATGTTTTGTAAACTCTTTAGAAATGGCTACATATATAGAAGATAAATGTACAGAAAAAATGAAAGGAGAAATAAAGAAAAAGGATAGAGTTATAGCTTTGTTGCAAGAGGAAAATAGTTCTTTAAATAAAAAAATAAAAGAGAATGAAATAGAAGTTAAAAATAAAGGTAGAGAATTAGAAGAAACTAAAGAGAGTTTTAGTAGAGTTAACTTAGCGTTAACTACAGTTGAAAAAGAGTTGAATGAAAAGTCTAAAGTTATTGAAAACCTACAATTACATATAGCATCACTTTCTGATATATCTAAAGAGAATAAAGCTGTTAAGGAAGAGAATAGTAAATTGAGAGAAAAAATAAAATTATTAGAGTCACAGCTAACTGAGGATAAAATAGAACTTCAGAGATTTGAATATCTAAAGAGGGATAATGAAAGATATATTGCTGAAATTTCAGAACTAAGAAAAGAAAAGGATGAATATAAAGTATATAGTAATGAGTTAAATAATAAAATACAAGAGATTTTACTTGAAAAAGCTGATGAAATAGCAAAACTTAATAATGAAAAGAATCAAGCTTTAAGAGAAAGTGAGGAAATGCATGCTAAAGAGTTAAAGGAATCAAGTAATGTTATTAGTAAATTAAAAGATGAGTTATATGAATTAAAGTTAACTTTGAATCAATTAAATACAAAGTAGGATTAATAAAAAACGCTAGGGAATTACCCTAGTGTTTTTTATTAACTATGCTAGATAGACGTAGTTCGCCGTTATCTAAAACTCTTATAAACCATTTAAAGTTTGTACTATTTGAATTATTTTCAAAGTTTATTATGTTTTTTTCTGATAGTATAGGAATTAATATTATATCATTCAATTTATTTTGAGTATTTATAAAAATAGAGCCTTCATAATCTGTAAAATAAGAACAAAGAGGGTTTAAGTCAAGGGTTATTGTATTTGGGAGTTCTTTAGTAAATGGACAAACAAACTCCTCTCTATTTTTAGTGTTTTTAATGATTATCATTGAAAAGTTTACGTGTTCATAATCTTTAGGTGAAAAGTAAAGAATTAGTTTATTATTGTTTTTAATACATTTTTCTAGGGAAATCCTTTTTATATATGATGACTTGATATAATTATTCATTGCAAATGACAATATATTCTCTCCTATAAAATTATTATTAATAAATATATTATGCAAAAATTAAAAAATAGATATAAAATATTAAAATTATATTTTATGTGATAATGATAATACTAATACTAATATTATAAATAAGGAGTGATTTTTTTTGCCTATTGCACTTGTTACTGCTTTAATATCAGCTGGAGGATTAATATTAGGTTCGGTAATTGGAGCCATTTGTAGCTGGTTTATAAGTAAATTTTCATTGAATGAGCAAAAAAGAATTCAAAAGGAAAATTTAACTTATCAACAGCAGTGTAAATGTCAAGAAAAATATATTAATGCTAGTATTATTAGGCTAGATTTTTGTAATGCGATTTATCAAAGCATAAGATATTTGCAGAAGGAGGAAAAGTATAGTTTTTATAGTTCTATCCCTATTTATAAAGAATATCATAAAATAGTTGCCTCTTTATGTGATGAGTATTCATTAAAAGAATTAAGCTATATTTATCAATTATATGGTGTTCTAGAAGAATGCTCTAAAATGGTAGAATTCTATTGGAAAAGTGGTTCCTCAGATAATATTGCTCTGAGAAATTCTTATAGGAATGTATTAGAAAAGATTTATGGGGATAATTACCTTAAAGTTTTATCTAAGAATATTGACGATATTAGTTATAAAGAGTTATATAGTGATTCTTTAATGAAAGATGGCTATAGATATATTCTTAAATCTTTAGATAAAATTTGTGAAATAGAACACGAATAAAAAAGATGATGGATATTACTCATCATCTTTTGTTTTATTTTAACATTTCAATCATTAGATCCAAAGTGTTTTTAGTCTTTTTTAAGTTATCTATATAATCTGCTATATGATGTTTATAATAATAAACTCCATCATCGGTAATAGAATAAATCTTTTTGCTTCGTTTATTTAAAAAATCATCGCCTGTCCATTTGCTTATTACATATCCTTTACTTTCAAGATCGTATAAAGTTTCATAAATTGTACTTGATGATACTGGAAAAGGTAAATTTGAATTTTGGAATACATCTTTAAAGGCTTCTAATACTTTATTGCCAAATATAACTTCTCCTTTTGATAATTCCTTTAATATATAAAATGAATATAACATTTTTGTGTTTACAACATTTCTAGGTGCTATAAGTCTATTTCGATTGGTATTCATACATGTATCACTCCTTAGATTACCATATATGATTATAATAACAAAAAAAATAAATGATGTCTAATTATAAAGAATTATATTTAGATTAGTGAACATAAAAAAGTGAAATTGAATACTATATATTAAAGTACCAATGATAGGAGATGGGAAACATGTCAAAGAAGTGTTGTTGTAGAAGAAACAATTGCTGCAGAAACAATTGTTGCTGCACTTGTTGTAACCCTTGCAATTTTAACAATTGTGGTTGTGGAGGTTTCAATAATTGCGGTGGCTGTGGAGGTTTCGGCAATTGTGGTGGCTTTGGTAATTGCGGTGGCTTTGGCAATTGTGGCGGCTTTGGTGGCGGCTGCGGTGGCTGGGCTTGGTGGATAATTTTATTATTATTCTTCGGTGGCGGTTGCTGGTAATTTATAGCTTAGTGTACCAAAAAGTGTATCAAACTTTTGGTACACTTTTTTATTAATCATAAATTTATTTATGGGATTATGGGAAAACTATTTTAGAAAGAAACTCTAGAGGTGTTGTTAGATGAGAAAAAATATATTTCTATTTAGCTTAATATTAACTATGCTAATAACTTTAAATTTTAATATGGCATATGCAGAACCAAATGAAAATGTAGAACAGAATGAAGAGAGAGAGAATGGGCCATACAAAACTTTAGAAGAGTTAAAAAAGGAATTAAAGGAAGAAAGGAGACAAATAGATCAACAAAGATTAGAGGAAATTAGAAAGAAGGAACAGGAAAAGAGAGAACAGTTAGGTGAAAACGAAAATTTAGAAAAGAATGATGGTAATGAAAAGAAAAAAAGTGAAGAAAAAAAGAGTAAAGAAAGTGAATATATACCATCATTGATAGTAAGGTTGAGAGGTAAACATTCAGCTAAATATTTATGTTCATATCATTTTGTGATAAAAGATGATAATACTGAAAGTGAACTTGATAAAACTAATTTTGATGATTATCAAATACTTTTGAAAAAACCTTCTTTAAAGGTTAGAGCTGGAGAAGTAATAAACTTTGAGTTTAGTGAGAAGCCTATTAAAGTTAGAGCTTATATTTGGGGTGATGAAATTAAAGAATTACAAATGAAAAGAGGTACTATAAAAGTTCCGCAATTAGATGAGAAAATAGTAGTTGGAGTTGAAGGTACATATAAAAATGGAAAAATACTTTATGCCGTTGTTTTAGATGTTAGAGGCTAATGTGTATTAAAAGTATTTATTATAATTAAATATTATATTATGGAGGAAAAGTAAAATGAACCAAGAAACTTATGAAAAAAATATTTATCAAGAATTAAAATGTGGGAATATAAATGAAGAGGAAAAGACTGAGGGTAATGAAGATGAAAAATTAAAAAAGGAACAAGCAAAGGTTTCTGAAATAAAAGAATTAGGGACTAATAATATGTCAGGGCCTGATCAAAGTATTCAAATTTTACCGATAATTGGGCAAATTGAAGGTCATGTAGTTTTACCACCACAAACTAAAGCTACAAAATATGAACATATAATACCACAATTAATTTCTATGGAGCAAAATGAGAAAGTAAAAGGAATATTAATTGTATTAAATACAGTGGGTGGAGATGTTGAAGCAGGTTTGGCTATTGCGGAAATGATATGTTCTTTATCAAAACCAACAGTTTCTATTGTAATTGGTGGTGGGCATTCTATAGGAGTTCCTTTAGCGACTTCAGCAGATTATTCATTTATTACTCCATCAGCAACTATGATAGTTCATCCTGTTAGAATGAATGGTTTTGTAATTGGAGTAGCACAAACATTCCACTATTTTAAGAAGATGCAAGAACGTATAAATAACTTTATTGTGAGAACATCTAAAATAGATAAGGATGAACTAGAAAGAATGATGTTAAAATCAGACGAATTACTAAATGATATGGGAACTATTTTAATTGGAGAGCAGGCGGTAGAATGTGGATTAATAGATAGTGTTGGTGGAATAAAGGATGCTTTAGATAAATTAGATGAGCTTATAAGAAATAATCAAGAGAAAGATAAATAAAGTAAAATAAAAAAGAAATTCCGATTAAGGAGTTTCTTTTTTATTTGAAATATGTTTAAAATATTTATAGGCTATAATATAATAAAATTTGCTAAAAATGATGTTTTTTTAATATAGAGGTGATTTGATGGGAACAGGGAGTAAAAAAAGAAATACAAAAAAGAAAGGTAGTGAATCTACTGAGAAAAAGGGGGATGTTAAAGCGGTATTATATATAGCTATAGGAATATTATTGGCCTTTTCAACTTATACAGATCTAGCTGGAGTTTTATCTGTAATATGTAGAAAAACAATGTATAATATGTTTGGAGTTATAGTATATCTAATTCCTTTGTATCTTATTTATTTTGGTATAGATACAATAAGATCTAAGGGGACAATAAAGTATTCTAGAAGATTTTTTAGTGTTACAGTAATTGCCATAGTTGTATGGCTATTTTGTAGTACTATGTCAATTCAATTTATCAGTGGATCAGCATATAATAATGAAGGCTTTTTAGAAATGATTAAAAAAATTAATTTTTCTAACAATTATTCTCTTCATGGTGGATTTTTTGGGTTTCTAATTACATATCCATTATCAAAGCTAATAGGATATATAGGAAGTTATATATTATATAGTACTTTATTTTTAATAGGAATGATATTATTAATGGATATAACTTTATATGATATATATGTGAAAATGAAAAAGATGATAACTGCCTTTATAGGAGTTAGTTTCGCTAAAAGCGAAGTTAAGAAAGAGAATATTAGAAAGAAGAGAGAAAAAAGTATTAATAGTGATACTATTGAAGTTATCGTTCCTGATGGAAAAAACGAAAAAGATGAATTTATCAAGGGGATAAATAACAAAATACAAATTCTTGATTTCATGAGAAACTCTGAGTTGCAAGATGTAAATCCTCTTCAAAATTTTAATTTAGATGATTCTGAAGTTTATACTAGAAATAGTACAGCTGATAGTGAAATTAATAGTTCAAAAAAGAATAGTAAAAAATTATCTCATGAAGATAAAGAGGTTGTAAGTAAGGAGATAGAGCATTCAATAAATGGAGTAGGTGAAATTGCAAAGAAAGATTACCTATTCCCTAGCATGGATTTATTGAATATAAACTCTAAACTTAAATTAAAGAATGAGGATAAAAAAGATTTAATTGAAAATGCAAATAAATTAGAAGAAACTCTTTCTAATTTTGGAGTAGAGGCTAAAGTAGTACAAGTTACTAAAGGTCCTTCTGTTACTAGATTTGAATTACAACCAAGCCCAGGAGTTAAAGTATCAAAAATAGTTAACTTACAAGATGATATTGCTTTAGGCTTGGCGGCGAATGGAGTTAGAATGGAAGCGCCGATTCCGGGTAAAGCAGCTATTGGTATTGAAGTTCCCAATAAAAAGCAATCGCCTGTATTTTTAAGAGAAGTTCTTGATTCTAAAGAGTTCACAAATACTAATAAAAATTTAGCTTTTGCCCTAGGAAAAGATATTACTGGAAAATGTATAGTTGGTGATTTAAGTAAGATGCCACATATGTTAATAGCTGGGGCTACTGGATCAGGAAAGTCTGTGTGTATAAATTCACTTATAATAAGTTTATTATATAAGTATTCTCCAGAACAGGTGAAACTTCTTATGGTAGACCCTAAAGTTGTAGAATTAAGTGTTTATAATGGAATACCTCACTTGCTAATTCCTGTTGTAACAGATCCTAAAAAAGCTGCAGGGGCTCTTAATTGGGCAGTTAATGAGATGAACAAGCGATATAACTTATTCTCTCAAATGAAAGTAAAAAATATAGAATCATATAATAAACTTTTTGATAAAGGCGAAATACAAGAAAAGTTACCTTATATAGTAGTAATTGTAGATGAGCTTGCAGATTTAATGATGGCATGTCCGAATGATGTAGAAGATTATATTTGTAGGTTAGCACAAATGGCTAGAGCTGCAGGAATGCACTTAATTATAGCTACACAAAGGCCATCTGTAGATGTAATAACTGGTGTTATAAAAGCTAATATTCCTTCTAGAGTTTCTTTTGCTGTTTCCTCTGGAACAGATTCAAGAACTATATTAGATCAAGTGGGAGCTGAAAAGCTTCTTGGTAGGGGGGATATGCTTTATTATCCTATAGGTGAAAATAAACCAGTTAGGGTTCAAGGGGCATTTATTTCTGAAGAAGAAGTTGAAAATGTAGTTGAATTTATAAAGCAATCTGATGAGGATATAGATTATTCGGAAGATATATTAAATCATATAAATAATGAAGTTACTGCTGAGAGTGTAATAACAAATGAGGGGGATGAATTATTAGAAGAGGCTATGAAAATAGTTGTTGAATATCAACAAGCTTCAACATCTTTTATACAAAGAAAATTAAGAGTTGGATTTAATAGGGCATCTAGAATAATGGATGAATTGGAAGAACGAGGTATAATTTCTGAAAAGGATGGAAGTAAACCAAGACAAGTATTAATTGAAAAAGAGGATATGTACGATAATCAATAGTATAAAAGACTTGTAAATATAAGATAGTTAAATTACAATAAATATTATTATTTGAACTTAGGAGGAAATTATTTTGGAAAAATATAAAGTTGGAATGGTCAGCTTAGGCTGCGATAAAAATAGAGTTGATTCAGAATTAATATTAGGGTCTATAAATAAACACTATGAGATAACTAATGATGCAAAGGAAGCAGACATAATTATTGTTAATACATGTGGGTTTATAGAAAGTGCTAAACAAGAATCTATTGATACAATTTTAGAGATGGCAGAATATAAAAACAAATATAAATGTAAAATGTTAATTGCTACAGGATGTCTAACTCAAAGATATGGAGATGAGTTATTAGAGTTAATTCCTGAAATAGACATATTAATGGGTGTTAATGATTATATGAAATTACACAGATTAATATTAGACTTTATAAAAGATCAGAAAAGAATTTCATCAGCAACCTATAGTGATGAAGGAATTAACGAAGGAATTAGATTATTAACAACTAAGCAACATACTGCATATGTTAGAATTGCTGAAGGGTGTAATAATTTCTGTACTTATTGTATAATTCCTAAAATTAGAGGAAAGTTTAGAAGTAGGCTAGAAAAAAATATTTTAGATGAAGTAAAGATGCTAGTTGATAATGGGGTTAAGGAAATAATTTTAATTGCTCAGGATTTAACTGATTATGGAGTTGATATTTATGGAAAAAGAATGCTTCATGATTTAATATCTAAAATATCTAAAGTAGAAGGTGTTGAGTGGATAAGACTATTATATTGTTATCCAGAAGAAATTACAGATGAGTTAATTGAGGAAATTGCTAGAAATGAAAAAGTTGTTAAATATTTAGATTTACCAATCCAACATATAAGTAGTAGTGTTTTAAAGCAAATGGGTAGAAGAACTAATAAGGAAGCTATTATTAGTAAAATTGATACTTTAAGAAGTAAAGTTCCAGGAATAGCTTTGAGAACATCTTTGATTGTTGGATTCCCTGGTGAAACAGATGAAAATTTTGAAGAACTAGAGAAGTTCTTAGAAGATTATAAACTTGAAAATGTTGGTGTGTTTGCATACTCTCAAGAAGAAGATACTCCAGCTGCAAAAATGGAGTGTCAAGTTGATGAAGAGGTTAAGATACAACGACAAAAGAAACTAATGGCAGTTCAAAGAGAGGTAGTTAAAGAACAAAATAAATTGAAAATAGGAAATATATATGATACTATTATAGATGGAAATAATGGTGAATATTACATTGGAAGAAGCTACGAAATGGCTCCTGAAATTGATGGTCTTATTTACATAAAGAAAGAAAAAACATTAAATTTAGGTGATATAGTAAAAGTTAAGATTCATGATGTTATGGAGTACGATTTAATGGGAGAGGTTTTAGATGAATTTAGCAAATAAATTGACAATGATTAGAATATTTTTAGTGCCTGTCTTCTTAGTTTTTATAACTGTAAAAGAAATTCCATATGGATCAATAATAGCAACTATAGTATTTGTTATAGCATCGCTAACTGATCAATTGGATGGGCATATAGCTAGAAGTAGAAATCAAATAACTAATTTTGGTAAATTTATGGATCCGTTAGCAGATAAGTTATTAGTAACAGCTGCATTGGTTTCTTTAGTTGAACTTAAGTTAGTAGCCGGTTGGGCTGTGGTTGTGATTCTAGCAAGAGAATTTGCAGTATCAGGATTAAGAACATTAGCAGCGTCAGATGGTATAGTTATTGCAGCTAGTTGGTGGGGAAAAATTAAAACAGTAACACAGATGATTGCTATACTGTTATTATTATTGAAGGTAAATATTAATACATCAGCAAGTGCAATAAGTTTTGTGAATAATAATAGTTTCTTAAAAGGTTTCTTTACTTACGTACCAGAAACTATAATGTTTATAGCTGTTTTAATAACAATAGTTTCAGGAATTGATTATTTCATAAAAAATAAACATGTAATTTCTATGAAATAGAAGTTTAAGAATAGCTTAAATGGATATAATTTAAAAAAAAGGTTCCTTCTATATTTTATAGTAGGAACTTTTAATATATAAAAAATATAATAAATGTTGACTATAAATTAAATATAAATTATAATTTAGACATAGAAGAACAAATGTTCATGAAAGGGTGGTTATTTTATGGCAAATATAGATGAAAATAAGTTAAAAGCAATTGAGAATGCGATGAGTCAAATTGAAAAACAATTTGGTAAAGGTTCTATAATGAAATTAGGTGAACATAGCACTTTGAATGTAGATTCAATTTCAACTGGTTGCCTTGATTTAGATATAGCTTTAGGAATTGGTGGAGTTCCAAGAGGAAGAATAATAGAAATTTATGGACCAGAAAGTTCAGGTAAGACAACAGTTGCATTACACGTAGCTGCAGAAGCACAAAAATTAGGAGGGGCAGTAGCTTTTGTAGATGCTGAGCATGCTTTAGATCCTAGTTATGCAAGAAATGTAGGAGTAGATACAGAAAATCTTATAGTATCTCAACCAGATACTGGAGAACAAGGGCTTGAAATTGCAGAGGCTTTAGTTAGATCAGGGGCTATAGATGTTCTTGTAGTTGACTCAGTTGCGGCTTTAGTTCCAAGAGCTGAAATAGAAGGTGAAATGGGAGATTCTCACGTTGGATTACAAGCTAGATTAATGTCTCAAGCGTTAAGAAAATTAACTGGTACTATTAATAAATCTAAATGTGTAGTTATTTTTATAAATCAATTAAGAGAAAAAGTTGGAGTTATGTTTGGAAATCCAGAAACAACTACAGGGGGAAGAGCGCTTAAATTCTATTCAAGTGTAAGAATGGATGTAAGAAGAATTGATTCAATAAAACAAGGTGATGAAATTGTTGGTAACAGAACAAGAGTTAAGATAATGAAAAATAAGGTTGCTCCTCCATTCAAACAAGCTGAATTTGATATAATGTATAATGAAGGTATTTCTAGAACAGGAAATATAGTTGATGTTGGTGTTAAAGAAAATATTGTTCAAAAGAGTGGGGCTTGGTTCTCTTATGGTGATATAAGATTAGGGCAAGGTAGAGAAAATGCTAAGCAATATTTAAAGGAAAATCCAGAAGTTGCATTAGAAATCGAAAATAAAATAAGAGCAAAGTATGAATTGCCATTAATGGAAGATAAAAATATAGAGAAAAAAGAAAATAAATAAGTAATAAAAAGGGCTATATAATGAATATTAATTATATAGTCCTTTAATATATCTGTCTAAATGGGGGAATACTAAAAAGGAAGCGTATAACTATAGTTTCTTATAGGTATATAACAAGGAACTAATCTTGACATAATTTTGTTTTTAAGGTAAAATAATAACAAATACTGGTTTATCATATTCATAGGGACAGTGAGAATAATATGGCACCTAGACGTTCTCTATTCATTTATAAATAGAGATTTATACGAGGAGGTGTTAGTTTGGATAAGATATTACCAATGATATTGGTTGATATTTTGTTATTAGTAGTATTCGGTTTTATCGTATACAAAGCTATACAAAAAGCCACACAAAATAAAGTTTTATTTTTAGAAAAAGAAGCTAATGATTTAGTAGAAAATGCTAAAAGAGAAGCTGAAGCAACTAAAAAGGAATCTATTTTAGAGGCGAAAGAAGAAGTTCACAGACTAAGAAATGATTTAGACAGAGATTCTCGTGAGAGAAGAAATGAAATTCAAAGGCTTGAAAGAAGAATTCTTCAAAGAGAAGAATCTTTAGACAAAAAGAGTGATCTTTTAGAAAAGAAAGAAGATACTATCAATAAGAGATTGCAAGAAATTGATCAAATGGAAGAAAATATTCAGCAGTTATATGTAAAAAGAAGAGAAGAATTAGAGAGAATTTCAACTTTAACATCTGAAGAAGCAAAAGAGATACTTCTTGGAGAAGTTAGAAAAGAAGTTTCTCATGATGCAGCTTTAATGATTAAAGATATTGAATCAAAGGCTAAGGAAGAAGCTGATAAAAAGGCGAGAGAAATTATAACTACTGCAATTCAAAGATGTGCGGCTGATCATGTATCTGAATCAACAGTTCATGTTGTTGCATTACCAAATGATGAGATGAAAGGCAGAATTATTGGAAGAGAAGGTAGAAACATAAGAACACTCGAAACATTAACAGGAGTAGACTTGATAATTGATGATACTCCAGAAGCGGTTATTTTATCTAGCTTTGATCCTATAAGAAGAGAAGTAGCTAGAATAGCACTTGAAAAATTAATTGTAGATGGAAGAATACATCCAGCTAGAATTGAAGAAATGGTTGAAAGAGCCAAAAAAGATGTTGAAAATGATATTAAAGAAGAAGGCGAACAAGCGACTTTAGAAACAGGTGTACATGGTTTACATCCTGAAATTATAAGACTTTTAGGAAGATTAAAGTATAGAACTAGCTATGGTCAAAATGTATTAAAACATTCAATAGAAGTTGCATACTTAGCAAGTGTAATGGCTTCAGAATTAGGTCTTGATGTAAATTTAGCTAAGAGAGCTGGATTATTGCATGACATTGGTAAGGCAATAGATCAAGAACAAGAAGGACCTCATGCTTTAATTGGGGGAGATTTTGCTAAAAAGTATCATGAATCACCTTTAGTTGTTAATGCAATTGCAGCGCATCATGGTGATGTAGAAATGATGTCTTTAGAAGCTGTTTTAGTTCAAGCAGCTGATGCTATATCAGCAGCTAGACCTGGTGCAAGAAGAGAGACACTAGAAGCTTATATTAAGAGATTAGAGAAACTTGAAGAAATTGCAAATTCTTATGAGGGCGTAGATAAGTCATATGCCATTCAAGCTGGAAGAGAAATTAGAATCATGGTTAAACCAGAACAATTAGACGATGCTGGTTCTATTGAATTAGCTCGTGATTTAGCTAAAAGTGTTGAAGAACAATTAGAGTATCCAGGGCAAATTAAGATTAATGTAATAAGAGAAATAAGAGCTGTGGATTTTGCTAAATAAATAAAAAAATACATTTTGTATGAGTACAAAATGTATTTTTTTTAATTTGTAAATTTTTTTTAAATAAAAGAAGGAACTTTAAGTATTTTGTAGAATATATAATCATATAAGTAATTATACGTCATTAGATGTAAACGATTTTAAATCAGGAGGTAGAAATACAAATGGAAGTATTAAAAGTATCAACAAAATCAAACCCAAATTCAGTGGCAGGTGCTCTAGCAGCAATCATTAAAGAAAAGAATATCGTAGAGATACAAGCTGTAGGTGCAGGGGCGATAAATCAAGCGGTAAAGGCTATAGCAATTGCGAGGGGCTTTGTAGCACCAAGTGGAAGAGATATAGTATGTGTGCCTGCCTTTACAGATATTGAAATTGATGGAGAGGAAAGAACTGCAATAAAACTAATTGTTCAACCTAGATAAGTAAATAAAAAACATATTTGAGAATGAAAAAAACTTAACTTTTTTATTAAAAAGTATTTTTGTATTGAAATTCTTTAAAAGACAGTATATAATGTAATCGTTAGATATATAATATATTATACGTAAAGAGGTGTGTTTAATGGTATCTAAAGAAGTAATAGTGAACAATGGAACTGGTTTACATGCAAGACCAGCGACTTTATTAGTTAAGAAGGCTTCATCTTTCAAGTCTGATGTAAGCATTGAATTTAACGGAAAGAAAGCTAATGTTAAGAGCTTAATCGGTGTTTTATCATTAGGAGTTACTAAAGGAGCTAACATCACAGTAACAGCTAGTGGTGATGATGAAACTTTAGCAGCTGAAGAAATCGCTAAATTAATCGAAACTTTAGAAGACTAAAATAAAAAAAGTGCTTTATGCACTTTTTTTATTTTCCTATTTTTTATGTAGTAAAAGTTAATTGTTGTCTGTTATTTTAAAAATATTACATCTAAATAGAAGAGAAATTAAGTCAATAGCACCTATTAGAATAAGTATATATATTATTCTAAATATGATAACATTATTACCTACTAAAGAAGCTATAATATTAGTACTAAAAAGTCCTATACCACCGCAATTGATTGAACCTAATAAAACAAGAATGGCCGATAGCTTATCAAAGAAGTTTAACTTACACATAATAAATCCCCCGTATTATATATTCATATAAAATAATATGAAAAGTTTTTAAAAATTATAACTAACAAAATAAATAAAAATATGGTATAATACGAATTATAAAAAACAAATAACAAGTAACATTCGGAGGTATTTAAATGACAAACTTATACAACTCGCCATTAAACTCAAGATATGCATCAAAGGAAATGAGTTATATATTTTCTGATGATATGAAATTTTCAACTTGGAGAAAGCTTTGGGTTGCTTTAGCTGAAGGTGAAAAAGAATTAGGATTAAATATTACAGATGAGCAAATAAATGAATTAAAATCTAATATAAATAACATAAATTATGAAGAAGCAATAAAGAAAGAAAAAGAAGTAAGACATGATGTTATGAGTCATGTTTATGCTTATGGATTGCAATGTCCAAATGCAAAAGGGATAATACATTTAGGATCTACTAGTTGCTATGTTGGAGATAATACGGATATAATAATAATGAGAGATGCGTTATTATTAACTAAGAAGAAAATAGTTACTGTATTATATCATCTTTCTAATTTTGCAATGAAATATAAAGATATGCCTACTTTAGGGTTTACACATTTTCAACCTGCTCAATTAACGACTGTAGGTAAAAGAGCTTCATTATGGATGCAAGATTTGGTTTTAGATATAGAAAATATAGACTTCTTATTAACTAAATTAAAATTAAGAGGGGTAAAAGGCACAACTGGTACTCAAGCTAGTTTTATGAATTTATTTGAAGGTGATGAAAGTAAAGTTAAAGCATTAGATACATATGTTGCTGAGAAAATGGGATTTGATAAGAGTTATGGAGTTACTGGTCAAACATATCCAAGAAAAGTTGATTCAATAGTTCTAAATACATTATCTGAAGTTGCTCAAAGTGCTTATAAATTTAGTAATGATTTAAGATTATTACAAAGTATGAAAGAAGTAGAAGAACCATTTGAGAAACATCAAATAGGATCATCTGCAATGGCCTATAAGAGAAATCCTATGAGAAGTGAAAGAATAGGTGCACTTGCAAGAACTGTAATTGTAAATGCGTTAAATCCTGCGATAACAGCTTCTACTCAATGGTTTGAAAGAACATTAGATGATTCTGCTAATAAGAGAATATCTGTTGCAGAAGCATTTTTAGCATTAGATGGTGTATTAAATTTATATATTAATATTGCTGAAAATATGGTTGTATATGAAAAAGTAATTGCAAGTCATGTTAATAATGAATTACCATTTATGGCTACAGAAAACATAATGATGGAATCAGTTAAAAAAGGTGGAGATAGACAAGAGTTACATGAAAAAATAAGAATACACTCTATGGCTGCTTCTCAAAGGGTTAAAGGTGAAGGATTAAATAATGACTTAATCGAAAGAATTATAGCAGATGAATCATTTAATTTAAGCAAAGAAGAAATCTTAGCTATTATAGATCCACAAAAGTTTGTTGGAAGAGCTCCAAGTCAAGTTGTTGAATTTATAGAAGAGTATGTAGAACCTATTATAAAAGAAAATAAAGATGCCCTAGATATAAAGAGTGAAATTAATGTTTAATTATTTATAGAAAACTCGCTTTAGGTATTATTTACCTAAAGCGAGTTTTTCTATTAAATTATCATTGATAGTAATGTAAATAGTAAAAAAAACATATCTTATAGTAATAATAGTATAAGGGGAATATTACAATGGATAGTATTTACAGACTTATGTTAAATAATAAAGCTTTTGATGATATTGTTGAAAAATTAATAAATAAAAAGCATGTTGCAATAATAAAGGAAAATGAAGAACTTAATGAGATAATTAATTATTTTAATGAGTTTATAATAAATGAATTTGATAAGCAAAGTTTATCTACAATAATTAATGAAATTATACAGGATAATAATGATAAAAAATTAGATATTAAAAAAATGACAGTTTTAAGAAGACAAATAAATAATAGTGCAGAAAATATTATAAAAATATTTTCTGCATTTGTTAATAAGGATTCAATAAAATATTCTTTAAATGATTTATATTCAATTACTCATAAAAGTATTGAATTTAAAGATAAGGAGTTTGAATATTATTCTATATTAAGTAAATTACCGATAATTTTAGAATGTAATAGTTCGAAGGTAATTGAAGAGGTTAACTATTTAATAAAAAATAATTATGTAAATAGTTTTATTAAATATAAGAAATTTAAGAATAATAGGAAGTTTGATATAATAAGAGATGATATTAATAAAGATGATATCAATAAAGTTATAAAAAAGTTAAGTGGAATTTTAAATAATAATTTCGCATTTATACCACCAATTTATTTTAATGAATATACAAGTGATTTTGAGAATGAAAAAGTGTATTATAAAAATTATAGCAATGATCAGATTAAAGATATAGCGAAGAATATAAATTATAAACATAATAAAGAAATACTTGATAAAGCAGAAAATCTTAAATGGTATAATCATTTGGGAATTAGAAAATATAAAAAAATGCTTGCTAGAAAAAAAGAGTTATATGATGAGTATAAGGAAAAGGAAGACTTGATATTTAATCAATATATTGAAAACGTAGAATATTTGCAGATGTTTTTTGGTTCATTTTCCTTTATAAATAAAGTTTATAAAGATGAAGTTTTAGAAGAGATAAATAAGAATATTACAAATCAAGAGGAGTTGTATAATTATATATATTATATTAAAGAAACATTATCTGTATATAAGGATTACTTACTATTGAAAAGTAATATTGAAATGTTGAATGAAACCTCAATGGAGCTTTTGGATTATATATATGAAAAGTTAACTAATAAAAAAGATTTAAAGAGTGTATTAGAATTTATACCTAATTATTACTGCTATAAGAATATAGAAGCTATAGAAGATGATAAGATAGATATAATAAATTCTTATAATAAAGTATATGAAAAAATAATTAAATTAAATGAAGCATTAAAATCATATAATAAAATTTTGTTAAAAGCCTTAAGAGAAAATTGTAATGAAGAAATTAAGAAGTTTTCTGTAGAAAATAATATAAAAATTAATGAATTGAATATTGATAAATTAACGAATGAAAGATATACCAAAGAAAATATTGATTTTTTATTGAAAATATTTCCTATTATAATTTTAGATGAAAAAGAATATCTTGAACATAAAGATAAGATAGATGAAGTTTTTGATTTAGTTGTTAAACAATCAGCTTTAATGGATATATCAGATAGTAGACATGGAAAAGATAATGAGAGTGGTAATGAAAAATTAGATAGAAGTATATTTAAAATGCTTAATAATTTAGGATATACTATTTTTCAAAAAGAAGATGATATTTCAATTATATATGTAGATTTTGAAAAGGCAGAAAATAAGGTTATATATATAAATAATAAAGATATTTTTGATTATAAAGAATTAATTAAAATAATAGATTTAATGAATTTAGGGTGTAAAATAATTTTTGTATGGTATAGAAACTGGTGGATGAATAAAAATGAAGAGGTACAAAAAATCCACAAATTATTAAATGAACAATAAATTAATGAAAATGGCATCTATAAAAGGTGCCATTAATTTCGTATTAAATTTGAACTTCATTATTAAAATATGATAAAATTAGTGAATGAAATGAATAATCAAAGGAGAAAAAAATGAATTTATTAAATGTTGAAAATATTAATAAAACCTATAGTGAAAAAATATTATTAAATAATGTATCTTTTGGTATTAATGAAGGAGATAAAATTGGTATTATTGGTCTTAATGGTAGTGGAAAATCTACTTTATTAAAGATTGTTACTGGCAAGGATGAATTCTTTGATGGAGTTATAACTAAAGGAAAAGGTGTGAGAGTAGAATACTTAGAGCAAAATTCAGATTTTGATCCAAATGCAACAGTGCTTCAACAAATATTTAAAGGTGATACTCCAGAAATGAAATTATTAATGGAGTACGAGGAATTACTAGAAAAGGTAAGTAGTGATGGTTTTAGTGAAGAAGATAACAATAAGCTAATTAGAATTCAAGAAAAAATAGATACTTTGAATTTATGGAATTTAGAAAGTGAAGTAAAGGTAATATTGAATAAGCTTGGAATAACAGATTATACTATGAAAATGGGAGCCTTATCTGGTGGGCAAAAGAAAAGGGTATTTTTAGCTTCGGCTTTGATTAAACCTTGTGAATTGTTAGTTCTTGATGAACCTACAAACCATTTAGACTCCGATTCTATAGAGTGGTTAGAAGAGTATTTAAACAGTCGTAAAGGTGCTTTATTAATGATTACACATGATAGATATTTCTTAGATAGAGTATCTAATAAGATATTAGAATTAGATAGAGGAAATATATATCAATATTTAGGTAACTATAGTGACTTCTTAGAGAAGAAGGCTGAAAGATTAGAAATAGAAGCTGCATCTGAAGAAAAAAGACAAAAATTAATTATTAAAGAATTACAATGGGTAAGAAGAGGAGCTAAGGCTAGAACAACCAAACAGAAAGCTAGGCTTCAAAGATTTGATGATTTAGTTAATCAAGAGTATATAGCACCAAAACCAAGTCTTGAGATGTCTTTTATAGGAACTAGATTAGGTAAGAAAATTATTGAGTTGCATGATATAAGCAAAAGTTACGGTGAAAAGAAGCTTATAAATAAATTTAATTACACTATCTTGAAAGAAGATAGAATTGGGATAATAGGGGATAATGGAGTTGGGAAGACAACATTATTAAATATAATAAAAGGTTCAATTAAACCTGATAATGGAGATATAGAAGTAGGGGAAACTGTAAAAATAGCCACATTTACACAAGATGATTCCCATATGGATTTATCTATGAAAGCTATAGATTATATAAAAGAAGGTGGAGAGTGGATACCTACAGAGGATGGAAGTAAAATAAGTGCATCTCAACTAGCTGAAAGATTTTTATTTGATGGAACAATGCAGTATACAATGATTGAAAAGTTATCAGGTGGGGAAAGAAGAAGATTACATCTTTTAAGAGTTTTAATGGAAGCTCCAAATGTTCTTATATTAGATGAGCCTACAAATGATCTTGATATAGAAACTTTAAAAATCTTAGAGGATTTTATTGATGAATTCGTTGGCGTAGTAATAGTTGTTTCTCATGATAGATATTTCTTAGATAGAATTTGTAATAAAATTTTCTCTTTTGAGAACAAAGGGTTAATTAATATATATAATGGAAATTATAGTGATTATCTAATAAATAAAGAAATTAAGTTTTTAAGAGAAAAAGAAGAGCAAAGCACTAAAGAAGAGAATACTAAGAAAAAAGAATATGTAAAGAATAAGGATGAAAGACCTAAATTTACATTTAAGGAACAAAAGGAATTTGAAAATATTTATAATGATATTGAAGCTATAGAAATGAAAATAGTTGAGATAGAAGAGGAAATGAATAAGAATTCTAGCAGCTATGGATTGTTGAACGAATTAGATCAGGAGAAAACAAAACTAGAAGAAGAGTTGTTAGAAAAATATGAACGCCAAGAGTATTTAGAGGATATAGCTAGAAGAATAGAGGAATATAATAACAATAAGTCATAAAATATTGACAAGATATTGAGTTTCTGATAATCTTGATTAGGTCATAATAAACGTTACTTAATAAGCGTTACATAGGAGGAAAAAATGGAAAACACACAAAAGGTAAAAATTGTTACTGCTGATCCGTCAGCATTAGGATTATTTGGATTAGCTATAATAACTTTAGTTGCTTCATCTCAAAAATTAGGATTAACATCAGGAGTATCTTTAGTATTACCATGGGCTATATTCTTAGGTGCAACAGCTCAATTATTTGCATGTATAAATGATTTTAAACATGACAATACTTTTGGAGCAACAGCATTCGGTGCTTATGCATTCTTCTGGTATTCAATGGGATTCACTTGGTTAATTCAAAACGGAGTATTTGGAGAAAAGTTAGCACAAGCTACAGACACTAAGCAATTAGGATTTGCATTTTTGGGATATTTAATATTTACTGTATTTATGACAGTAGGTGCTATGGAAACTCACAAGGTATTATTTACAATATTTGTTTTAATTGATTTCTTATTCATAGGATTATCATTAAATTCATTTGGTATTATGCCAGAATTAACACATGGAATAGCTGCGTGGTCTGAATTATTAATTGCAATAATGTCATTCTATGGTTCAGGAGCTGCTGTGTTAAATAAGCATTTTGGAAGAGTATTTTTACCAGTTGGAAAACCTTTCGGAATTTTCAAAAAGTAAAAATCTATTTATAAAGTTGAGGGAAAGTTTGTATAAACTTTCCCTTTTTTCTTTATAAATTCAAAATGATGATGTATACTAAATATATAATTATACAAAGGAGTAAGTTATGAAAATTAAGATTACTATTAAAGGACAAAAGGAACCAATAATATATAGTGGTGATCGTATTGATGTTCTTGATTTTGAAATGAATGGAGAAAAATATAAGCAAATACGATATTTTAGAAAAGGTTTTTCTAAATCAGAATTATTGAAGGCTGATTTAGTTATTAAAATTGTAGAAGTTGAAAAATAAAACGTATTTTTATATGCGTTTTATTTTTTTTATCAACAAAAACAAGATGCTTATTGAAATAAAATTTTAAATTTATATTTTTATAAAATGTATATTTTGTAATACGAAGAAAAAGTTAAAATTTAAAATGTGACAGAATCGGAATGTGAAATTGATGAAAAGTTAAGACACTGGATTATAAAAATAAATTATTTAAGAATATTTTACAAAGAATCTAAAAATAAAAGTAGGAGCTTAAAAGATAAAGATCTAATGTTATAAAAATAAATCTAAAATGCTAAAAAAATAGAGAAAAAACTCTAAAAATTATTTCGCTAAATAACCATTTAGCGAAATAAATCTTATTGTTAGCATAAAATTCCTATGATATAATGAAATTAATGCAAAATTGCATATAAGGGGGATTTAAATGACTGAAATATATAATTCAAATTTGAAAAAAACTAAAAGTAAAATTGATATAACTTCAATTATCAAAGATGATGAAAAATATATAAATAATATTAAAAACAGATTCGGTATTGAAGTTCAAGAAATAAATAAGCTTCCTAAAGTGATTATGGATTTTTTGAATTACTTAGAAACTATTAAAGGTAAATCAAAAAACACTATCGAAGCTTATAAAATAGACTTATGTTTGTTATTTAAATATTTGAAGGTATATAAAGGTTATTACATACCAGATGATATAGAATTTGAAGATATACCTATAAATGATCTAGGAGAAGACTTTGTAAGAAGTATTGTTCTAACAGATCTTTATGCCTTTTTATCTTTTGTAGAAAAACAAAGAGGTAATGGGAATTATGCTAGAGCTAGAAAGGTAGCTACATTTAAATCTTTTTTTAATTACTTACAAGGGAAAGCTAAAATAATAAACTCTAATCCAGCGACAGAGTTAGAATCTCCTAAAATAAATAAAAGACATCCAATATATCTTACGTTAGATGAAAGTGTTTCACTACTCTCCTCTTTAGATACTAATAATTGCAACTATTTAAGAGATTATTGTATATTAACTTTATTTCTTAATTGTGGAATGCGTTTATCAGAATTGTGTTCAATAAAAATAGATAAGATAAAGGGAGATACCCTAACTATAATAGGTAAAGGTAATAAAGAGCGTACTGTTTATTTAAATGATGCATGTATATCAGCTATAAATAATTATCTTTCTAAAAGAAATGATTCTAAAGCTACAGATGAAAATAAAAAATATCTATTTCTATCTTCTAGAAATACTCCCATAAATAAAAGAACTGTAGAACTATTGGTAAAAAAACATGTTAAAAATGCTGGTTTAACAAATGCTAAGTATACACCGCACAAACTTAGACATACTGCAGCTACTCTAATGTATAAGCATGGGAATGTTGATATTAGAAGTTTACAAAGTATATTAGGACATGAAAATATATCTACAACGCAAATTTATACCCATGTAGATGAAGAAATTCTAAGAGAAGCAGCTAATTCAAATCCTCTTGCAAATATAAATAATAAATAAAAGAACATATGTTCAATACTCGTAAAAAGTCCATTTTAGTATTAAATAGATAAAAAAATACATTATAAATTAAAAGAAACTCAAAAATAATAAGAGTTTCTTTTAATTTTAATATTTTCTATTTTTTCATTTTTCTTATACCTGGATAAATTTCTTCAGTTAACTCTTCTAATTCTGTATCGTTATCTACTCCAAGTTCATCGAAGTAAACAATATTATCAAAAGCATCAACATAATCTTCGTTACCATCTAAATTATTTAAAATATCGTTGTAATTTTCTAGTGTAAGCTCTTCTTGAGAATCTTTTTCTTCTTCTTTTAATGCATCTAAAGCATTTTTTAGCTCTTCTTCAATAAATGCATTTTCTTCAACTGTTTTAGCTATATCATCAATATTAATGGCTCTAATGTCAATACCATCTTCTTCTAAGCATTTTCCACAATTATCACAGATTTTTTTAGAAAATAAATCACAATAATCATCTTCAGTATATTTATAAGTCATAAAATCACCACCTAGTTCTATTAACCTTATTATTCTATCAGTTATTTTATTATATTTCAATAATAAATAATATTTAAAGATTATTTATTATTATAAAGAACATAAGTTTGATATTGTAATTGGTATATGTTATAATATATTTAAATAAGTGAGGTGTTGAAAATGCGTGAAGTAAGCGAAAAACAAAATGAAATATATGAATTCTTAAAAACTTACACCGATAACAAAGGATACCCTCCTTCAGTAAGAGAAATTTGCGAAGCTGTAGGATTAAAATCTACATCATCAGTTCATGGACATCTTAAACGTTTAGAAAGTAAGGGCTTGATAAAAAGAGATCCTACTAAACCAAGAGCGTTAGAGATAATAGATAATTCAGTGAAAAGAGAGATGGTTAATATTCCTATAATAGGAAAGGTAACTGCTGGTTTGCCGATATTAGCGAATGAAAATGTGGAGGATATATTCCCTATTCCACTTGATTATGTTAGTCATAATAAAGAATTATTTATGCTTAATATAAGTGGAGATAGCATGATTAATGCAGGTATATTCGACGGAGATTTAGCTATAATAGAAGAATGTAAAACAGCAAATAACGGTGAGATAGTTGTTGCATTAATAGAAAATGAAGCTACTATAAAAAGATTTTATAAAGAAAAAAATCATATTAGATTACAACCTGAAAATGATAATATGGATGCTATTATAGTTGACGATTGCAAAATTTTGGGCAAATTAGTTGGGCTATTTAGGACATATTAATATTTAAGGAGTCATACAATATTGTATGACTCTTTTTATTTTAATGCGAAGGTGTGTGATTAATATGAGAATAACTCTAGGTAGGTTTATTAAAAAATCTGGAGATTATGATAGCGAAAATATAATATGTCCTATAGAAAATTACCATAGAGATAAGTATTTAAATAGACGAATTCTTATAAGAATACTATTTATTCTTTTATATGGATATGGCTTTGGATATATGCTAGCTAGCTATTCCAGAACTATTCAGGATATTAAAATAATGATTTTTAATTTTATAATATTTTATATTCTTAGTTTCTACTTAATTCAAATTCCACATGAATTTATTCATACTTTGTTTTATAAGAATCCTTTTAAAAATACAAATAATAGTTTAGTATTCTTTAATAACAAGAGAATTGTTACTAGTGAATTAAAGGAAGAAATACACCCTGCTCTACTATGCTTTAATTTAATTATGCCATTTATATTATTTTCCCTTTTACCATTAATAGCAATTAAGTGCTTAGGAGAATTCGATTTATATTTATACTCTCTTTCTTTTGCTAATGCTATATTATCTTCAGATGACTTACTTAATATAATTTTACAATTTTTTGTTAGATCTAATGAAGATGGATATAAGAAGTTATTTATTATACCTAATAATTATGATTATTTGATTGCAAGTGAAGATTTCACAGAAAGTTTAGAAAGTAATGATATAAAAAGTGATAATATTGAAATTGTTGAAGAAACATTTGCAGAAAATACTGTAGAAAATGATTTTGATAAGGAAGAAGATAAGGAAGACTTGAGTAGTGATATTAATAATAGTGAATTAGAAGTTTTAGATAATGCTGAGACAGAAGATCTTAATATTGAAAGTAATGAAAAAATAGAAGGTATAAATATAGAGATTAATCAAGAAATAGAAGATACAAATATAGATAAAATAGATGTTGATTCTAATATTAATGAGGTAGAATTAGAGGCTAATGATATTGTACCTGAATAAAAATATCATTAAAAAAGGGCTATATAATTGAATATAGCCCTTTTTTAATGATTAAATTATGTTATTTAGTGAAATTAATATGCCTATTTTAGCGTGATCGAATGTTAAGCCACCTTGTAAATAGGCTATATAAGGCTCTCTTATAGGAGCATCTGCAGATAATTCAATAGATGAACCTTGAATAAATGCACCAGCTGCCATTATAACTTCATCGTTATATCCAGGCATTGCCCATGGTTCACATTCAACATAAGAATCAATTGGAGAACCCTTTTGAATACCCTTACAGAATTTTATTAAGTTTTCTCTATCGTTAAATTTAATAGCTTGAATAATATCACTTCTTTTATCATTATATTTAGGTAAAATTTCAAATCCTGCAATCTCCATTATTCTAGAACAGAATACAGCTCCTTTAAGCGCTTCCATAACTATATGAGGTGCTAAGAATAGTCCTTGATAAAGTTGTCTCATAACGCCGAATGTAGAACCACACTCCCCTCCTATTCCAGGAGTTGTTAATCTATAGGCTGCTTGCTCTACATATTTTGTTTTACCTGCTACATATCCACCAGTTGGTGCTATTCCACCACCTAGATTCTTTATAAGTGATCCAGCAACTAAATCTGCTCCAACATCTGTAGGTTCAATTTTGTCTATTAATTCTCCATAACAGTTATCTACAAAAACACAAACATCGCTTCTGACTTCTTTTATTTTTGAGATTATTTCGCCTATTTCAGAAACTAAGAAAGATTTTCTCCATCCATACCCTGTACTTCTTTGTATATGTACTAATTTGATTGTAGAGTCTTCTTTAAGAACTTCGATAATCTTTTCAGTATCAAAAGTACCATTTTTTAAATCTACTTGTTTATAGTTAACTCCATACTCTTTTAATGAGCCTATATTTTCTTTTCCGCTTATGCCAATTATGTTATGTAAAGTATCATAAGGAGCACCAGTAATACATACCATAGTATCTCCAGTTTTTAAATTACCCATTAATGCACAACCAATAGCATGAGTACCATTTACAAAGTGTGGTCTAACTAAAGCACTTTCAGTATTAAATATCCTTGCGTATACTTTATCTAAAGTATCTCTACCAATGTCATCATATCCGTATCCTGATGAATTTGTAAAATGCATATCGCTTATTCTTTCTTCTTGGAATGCATTAAGTACCTTTAGTTGATTATACTCTCTTATTTCATCATAAATTTTAAATTGTTCTTCTACATCACTTAAAGCCTTTTTATATAATTCAAATACATGTGGCTTTATGTTGTAAGATTCCATCATTAACTTTTCTGTTTCTCTTAACATTAAAGTTCCTCCATTATACATTATTTCATAATAATTATATATAATAATATATAA